>Ga0049081_10000383_pt1 | contig 17023 bp, 23 predicted proteins | sample GreLakmeER78MSRF_FD_66717 | JGI IMG/M metagenome (GOLD analysis project Ga0049081, IMG submission 66717) | Freshwater lentic microbial communities from great Laurentian Lakes, MI, USA - Great Lakes metaG ER78MSRF | ecosystem: Environmental > Aquatic > Freshwater > Lake | place: Great Lakes...
CCCGCTGGAACGCTGGCAACGGGCACGATTACCTTACCCTTAAACACTGGTGTGCCTGATGGCACTACGGTGCTGATTACCACCACCCAAGAAATTACATCGCTGACGATTGCGTTGAATGGTGCGACTGCACTTTATGGCGGGGTATCGTTCTTGGGCGCAGGGACTGCCACAGCCATTCGGTTCTATCAGCCAACAAATTCTTGGTATCAGATCAATGCTGATGCGGTTTATGGCGCAAATGTGCAGGCTTTCTTGGCTGTGCCATCTAGTGCCAACCTACGGGCAGCAATGACCGATGAGACAGGCACTGGCTTGTTGGTATTTAATACCAGCCCAACTTTTGTAACCCCGATTCTTGGTACGCCAACATCAGGAAATTTGAGCAACTGCACGGCTTTACCAATTGCAACTGGTGTATCTGGTCTTGGTTCAAATGTGGCAACATTTTTGACAACGCCATCAAGCGCAAACTTGGCGGCAGCACTGACTGATGAAACAGGCTCAGGCGCGGCAGTATTCGCCAACACGCCCACATTGATAACCCCGCTTCTTGGTACGCCGACCTCTGGGGCATTAACCAACTGCACTGGATTGCCGCTTACGACTGGCGTGACTGGTGCGTTACCAGTTGCAAATGGTGGTACTGGTGCATCAGGGGCAGTTCAGTCATTGAGTGGCGCAGGCGTAGTAAATATCACAAGTCTTGCCACGGCATTTACCTCAACTGCTGCGGGTAATGCGTTGACACTTGCAGATGGCGCACAAGGCCAACTGAAGACAGTTATTTATGTTGCAGAAGCCGCTGGTGGTGATACGGGTGTTTTGACCCCAACCAACCTTGGCAGCGGAACAACAATTACTTTCAATAATGTTGGCGATTCTGTAACCCTCCAGTTTGCTGGCACAGATTGGTGGGTTGTTGGATTCCGTGGTGCGGTAGTCGCTTAATGGCAACCAAGCCCAAGTCCTCTGTTAATGCGGCTGGCAACTACACGAAGCCAACCATGCGTAAGCGTCTCTTTGAGGAAATCAAAGGTTCGGCTGTGCAAGGGACTGCGGCTGGTGAATGGTCGGCTCGCAAAGCCCAACTGTTGGCAAAGAAGTACAAAGAAAAAGGTGGCGGTTATAAATGAAAGCCACACAAAAAAGCCTCAAAGACTGGGGGGCGCAGAAATGGCGCACCAAGTCGGGAAAGCCATCGTCTGAGACTGGCGAACGGTATCTGCCTGAGAAGGCCATCAGGTCACTGACAGCGGCTGAGTATGCGGCAACCACACGGGCAAAGCGTGAGGCTACTAAGGCAGGCAAGCAGTTTGCCAAGCAGCCTAAAAAGATTGCCGAAAAGATTAAGGGCTTCAGATGAAAGACCCAAGGCTAACCCGTGCTGGCGTTGAGGGTTTCAACAAACCCAAGCGCACCCCAAGTCACCCAACCAAAAGCCATGTCGTTGTGGCAAAAGCTGGTGATGAAGTTAAGCTGATTCGTTTTGGTCAACAGGGCGTGTCTGGGTCACCAATGCGTGAGGGTGAATCTAAAGCCGACAAAGCGAGGCGTGAATCATTCAAGTCTCGCCATTCTGCAAACATTGCCAAGGGCAAAATGAGTGCCGCATATTGGGCTGATAAGGTGAAGTGGTAATGCAAATACCTATTTTGTCGGGGATATTTTCCGATAACACGCCTGAACTGCGTACAGCATATCCAGTCAATCTTGTGCCTGTGCCAAAGCAGTCAGGCATTAGCAGTGAGTTTTTGCGACCAGGCGATGGCATTGTGTCCAACGGCACAGGGCCAGGCATTGACCGTGGTGGCGTGAACTGGCAAGGTAGTTTGTATCGGGTGATGGGTACAAAACTGGTTCTGATTAGCAGTGCTGGTTCAGTGACTACATTGGGTGACGTAGGTGGCCCAACCGATCAACTGGTGACGTTTGATTACAGCTTTGACCAACTGGCGATTGCATCTGGTGGGCGACTGTATTACTGGGATGGTTCAACCCTAACGCAAGTCACCGACCCTGACTTGGGCGTGGTGCTTGATGTGGTGTGGGTGGATGGGTATTTTATGACCACGGATGGCGAGTTCTTGATAGTCACCGAGTTATCAGACCCGACCCAAGTTAATCCGCTGAAATACGGCAGTTCAGAGGTTGACCCTGACCCTGTGGTGGCTTTGTTAAAGCTGCGGAACGAGGTCTATGCGCTAAATCGCAACACGATTGAGGTATTTGATAACGTGGGTGGTGACTTGTTTCCATTTGCACGGATTGATGGCGCACAGATACAAAAGGGCGTTGTCGGTACATTTGCCTGCTGTGTGTTTATTGAGCGCATAGCATTTTTGGGTAGCGGTAGAAACGAAGCCCCAAGCATTTATGTTGGGGCATCAGCCGTTGCAGAAAAAATCAGCACACAGGAAATTGACACTCTATTGCTGGAGTACACCGAGGCGCAATTGGCTTTGGTCAAGCTGGAGGCAAGAAACGACAAGAATCACCAGCATCTTTATGTTCACTTGCCAGACCGCACGATTGTTTTTGATTCTCAGGCATCTGCCGCAATGCAAACGCCAGTATGGTTTACCCTGACAACGGCATTGGTCGGGTTTGCACAATACCGAGCCAGAAACATGGTTTGGGTATACGACAAGTGGATGGTGGGAGACCCGCAGACCAGCAATATCGGCTATTTTGTGCAAGATACTGGACACCACTGGGGTGAACGTGTGCGCTGGGAGTTCGGCACACTGATTGTCTACAACGAAAGCAATGGGGCGATATTTAATGAGTTGGAGCTGGTCAGCCTGACGGGTAGCGTTGCGCTTGGCACAAATCCTTTTATCAGCACCAGTTACTCGGTGGATGGTCGTTCATTCAGCCAAGACAAGTTCATTGCAGTCGGCACAATTGGTAACACGAGAAAGCGTTTGGCTTGGTTTCAACAGGGTCACATGAGAAACTGGCGCATACAGCGTTTCCGTGGCGACAGTGATGCTCATGTGTCTTATGTGCGCTTAGAGGCGCAGATTGAAGCATTGGCGTACTGATGGCAACCGCACCAGTTTCCCGCAAGCTGAACCTGACCCGTGACCAGCTTGCTACATTCCTGACTGACCAACAGCAAATCAGGCAGTTTGAATTATTGTTTTCGACTGTTGATGCGATTGCGCCTGATGTGGTCAATGAGGTGAATATTTCCGCAGGCACAGCGCAGGCCACAGCAAATGAGGCTTTGGCGCAACTTGCGTATATTGCTCAAGAGTTGGCGGTCAACTGTGCATTGGCAGAAAATAAAGCAAATCAGGCTTTGGCATTGGTGGACAAGCTAAATAAAGCCGTTGAGGGTTTGCAGATGACCCCACCCCCACGGGAGTTCAAACGAGCAAGATATGGGTCGTTTTATGACACCACCACCCAGACAGCGACAGTCATCAACACAGCCAAGGCCATCACGTTTAACAGCACTGACCTAAGTAACGGCGTGTCGATTGGTACGACTACCTCACGCATTATTGTGGACAGCGAGGGCATCTACAACTTTGATACATCGTTTCAGTTGGACAAGACCAGTGGTGGCACGGCAGAGTTTTATTTTTGGTTTCGACTCAATGGAACAGATGTGCCAGATAGCGCAAGCCAAATCAGGATTCAAGGTAATGACGCTGAAATATTTGCATCGCTGAATTACTTTTTTGACCTCAAAGCCAATGATTATGTCGAACTGATGTTTGCGGTAAGCGACCTTGATGTTGAATTACTTTCTGTTGTTGCAACACCCCCAGTTCCAGCTATTCCGTCCATAATCCTGACAGTTTCAAATAACATCGGAGGTGTCCAGTGACAGTAACAGTAAAAGTGCTCATCCCTGCAAAACAGGCAGAAAACACACAAACCACTCAATACACGGCAACAAATGCTAAGGCTATTATTGACAAATTCACAGTGACCAACACCAGCGCAAGCAACGTGACATTCAGTTGCAACTTGGTAACTACTGGCGGCACGGCGGGAACTTCAAACTTGATTATTGACACACGCACCATCGTGCCTGATGAGACTTACACCTGTCCTGAACTGGTGGGGCAAGCACTGGAGTCGGGCGGGTTTATATCCACAATCGCAGGGGCAGGGACATCCCTGACCATCCGAGCATCAGGCCGAGAGATTACTTAAGGAGTACAGCATGAAAGATTTTATGGTTATCCCGCGAGGCTTTAATGGCCTGCCGATGGAAGATGAGTTTTTGACCAACGCAGAAAATAAAAAGAACTATGCCGTTGCGGTTGCTGACTGGAACTATGGCCCTGAAATGCCTACAAATGAAGCTGGCGCAAACAAGGAGTTCTACGCAGGGCTGGCAGAGGCTATGCAGTGTGATGAAAAAGACGCACGGCGTAAGCATTGCTCAAACTGCGAGTATTACGACAACAGCTTTATGACCCAAGTGCGGATTGAGCGCATTCCGATGGCGGCTTATGACAAGGGCGCAGGGTTCAGGGGTCATTGCGAAAAGTTAAACTTTATATGCAACGATATGCGGGTTTGTCAGGCTTGGGAAGACGAAGAATATGAGGATTGACGTTTTGTCAATTTGTGCGAAAATTCAGTCGCTGAGTTCTGGCATCCAGCGGCCTGCCCTGTATAGGAGTTGTGCATGACCGATGGACTGCGAGAGAACCTGACCAAGGTTTTTATGCTTCCCCAACCAGCCGTTGAGTGGTTGGTAATGGTCTATGACGCAATCCAAGTCTTTGATGACGTAGCAGATGGCGACCCAGTAGCACGACAAGACCTGAATGCGACCATTTGGAACACGCTGGTGGGTATGCACCAGAACGCATTTTTTATCGGCAACAGCAACCATTTAACGCCCTTGCTGGCGACAATGATTCTCAAGTGGCAAGCCGCAGACACGGTAGAACGCAATAAACAGGCGGATGCCAAGTCGTTCATGTGGCGTGCTGGGTATTACGATTTGATTTTGATGGCAGTCTCGCTGGTGCATGGTGCTGGATTTGCTACTGTGCACGGTCATCATGTGATGGCTTTGTATGGCGAAACGCTAGAAGATTATTTAAAGGAGTTCGGCGATGCCTGATCCAGTCACAGCCCTAGTAGTGGGTGGCAGTCAACTTGTTGGCAGCTATATGGGTGCAGAAGCCGCCAAAGAAGGGGCTGGCATCCAAGCAGAGGCCTCACGAGAAGGAATTGCAGAACAGCGCAGGCAGTTTGATGCGTTGCAAGCCTTGTTAAAACCTTACACCGAAGTGGGTATTCCTGCCTTAGAAGCACAGCAGGCGTTTCTTGGCCTCAGAGGGCCAGAGGCAGAACAAGCCGCCATTGAGCGTATCCGTGGGGGTGAGACATTCCAAGCACTTGCACAGCAGGGTGAGGAAGCGTTATTGCAACGTGCATCGGCTACGGGTGGTTTAAGGGGTGGCAATATTCAGGGCGCATTGGCTCAATTCAGGCCAGAACTTTTATCCAGCTTGATCGAACAGCAATATGGGCGTTTGGGTGGTTTAGCAAAAATTGGTCAGGCATCAGCCGCAGGCGTTGGTGCGGCTGGTGTGGAGTCAGGCACAAACGTGTCAAATTTACTTGCCCAGCAAGGGGCGGCTCGGGCTGGTGGTGTACTTGGTGAAGCAAAGGCTTATGGTCAACTGTTTAACTTGCCTGCTCAAATGGTTGGTTTTCAATATGGCGCAGGGAAAACCCCCGGCTTTGGGTTTTCTTAAGGGATAAAACATGGCAACAATAAACCCATTTCAAGGCCCAATCAATTATTCAGTTGACGTGCAAAGTCCGTTTGAAGCGGCTTTGGGCGGTTTTAAACTTGGTGCTGGTGTTTCTGAAATTCAAGCGGCACAGCAAAAGCGTGAAGCTGACCGCAAAGCATTAGAAGCACAAGAAGCAGAAAAATTAAAATTTAAAACTAAGATCGATGAGTATTTTGCAAAACCAGAAGCAGAGCGCGACCCTAGAACACTAGAACCTCTATTGATAGGGGCAAACAAACAGCAGTTTGATGCGTTAGTACAGGTCGCTCAAAACACGGACAAAAGACGTTTAGATGCAGATAAGTTATTTTCGTCTCAATTAATTAACGCATTTAATAACCAGCCTGATGTTGGTAAAAAAATGCTGCAAGAAAAAATAGATGCAGAAACCGACCCAAATAAAAAGCGTTCTTTGCAAGGCTTTTTGCAGATGGCAGAAATAGATGCCAAGAAAACAGCCAATGAAATTGAAAAATTTGGCGTTATGGCCTATGGTTCGGAATGGGGCAAAGGTTTGGCTGATTACAGGGCATCTATGAAAGTTGAGCCTGACACGGGCTTCACATTGTTGCCGGAAAGTGAAAGAGCAAGACTAGATTTACCCCCAGGTACATATCAAAAAGGGCCAAAGGGTGAAATTAAGTTATTAGTTGCAACAAAAGAACAGTATAGAAGGCTTACCCCAGAAGAAGTGAAAAAAGAAGGGTTGCCGTCTGGTTCATATCAAATAAGCCCAACTGGTAAAATTGAACCTGTTGGCAAAGAACCACTGGTTTCTGTAAGTGTTGGAGACCAAAGCAAGCGGGATACATTGGCATTAAAAGAGCTTGATGTACCAAGGGCGCAAGAGTTTTCTGCATCAGCAGCATCGGCACGAACACTTGCAAGAGATGCAAGAGTTATTGCAAATTTGCTCAAAGGCAAAGGCGGTGGTGCTGCAATTAAGTTAGGTGCGGATATTGCTAAAACTTTCGGATTTTCTACTGACACTGTTGTTGCAAATGACCTTGCCAATGCTTTAGCAATTCGTGGTGCAACGCAAATAAGGCCGCCCGGTTCGGGTTCAACATCAGACACTGAATTCAGGGCATTCGTTTCGGCTTTTCCATCATTAGCAAACTCAGAAGGTGGTCGTGAGTTGATGGCAAAGTATGCGGATGCTTTTGCCAAACGGACAGCAAAAATTGCAGACCATGCAAGGAAACTCATCCGTTCTGATACTTACAGCGAAGAAGAAATTGCTAGATTTGACGAAAGTCTCGGCCCAATTCTTGAAAAAGATTTTTACGAATCTGTCAATACAGGCCCAAGAGCCAATGTGCCGAGATATACCCCACAAGCCGCACCAGCCGCAGCACCAGCCGCAGCGCCTAGAACAGTGGATTCTGTGCTTCAGCAATATCTGCCAAAGAAACCAAAGTAAATCAAAATGGCAACAACACAAGAATTAGAACAGGCACTCATAGCCGCTGATGCGGCTGGAGATGTTGAGGCCGCAACATTGCTTGCCCGTGAAATTCAGCTTAGGCGTGAAACAGGGGGTGAGCGCGGTGTAATTCCTATGTTGGGTGATGCCCCATTGCCGAGTGAAATAGCAGAAGCCACGCCTGTAGAACAGCCGCCAGCAATGCCAGTAGAACAAGCACCACTCGCACAACAGCAAGAAGGTGGCATCCTTACAACTTTAAAAAACTTACCATCAGCTATTGTGGAAACAGTGACTGGGGCGCAAAGGGCAACAGAAGCCACGAGAACACTGCCAGAGTGGACATCTATGCCAGAACTGAATTCGTTTAGTTTTCAAAGTGCTTTGACTGGATTAGGAACATTACTTTCCACCACAGACCAAGCAGTGGAAATCATAAAATCAAATTACCCTGCAACAGAAGTTATGCAAGATGAAAAAGGAAATTTCATCTTGCGAAGTTCAATAGATGGTAAAGATTATGTAATCCCACCCGGCTTTTCTATGGGTGATATACCAAGGGTTGTTGGTGGCATTGCGGCAGTCACGCCTGCTGGTAGGGCAACAACTATTCTGGGTGCTGGTGGCAAAGCTGGATTAACTCAAGCAAGCATTGAAGCGGCAAAAGTTGGTGCTGGCGCAGAATTAAAACCTGTTGAAATTGCAAAAGATATTGCGACCACAAGCGTTTTAGAGATGGTTGTTCCCGGCGCATCAAGAGTTGTTAAAACACTAAGGGGTACACCCACACCGCCACCGCCTCGTATTGAACCTACGATGGACGTAAGCATACCGCCTGTTGCTGCGCCTACTATGCCTATGGCTGAGCTTGCAGAAACAACAAAAGTTGCGGCTGGTGAAACTCGTATCCCCGGCGCACCAACGAGGGCTATGCAAGTTTTAGCTTCTGAAACAGCACCAGACCCTAAAACACTTGCGGCAGCAAAAAGACTTGGGATTGACCAATATCTTCAGCCAGACCATGTGACTACAAATCAGGTTTATCGTGAACTTGCGCAAGCTGTTAAGTCTGTGCCCGGCTCTCAGGCTCGGGCTGCGGAGCTGGAGGGTTTCAAAGTCATTGGCGACCGTGCAGAGAAACTGGTGGCTAACATTGGTGGCACAAAAGACTTAAGCACTTTATCTGAATCGGTGCAAAAGAAGTTGCAATCTGATGTAGATGATCTTGCTACTAAAACTGAAGATTTATTTACTAACACTATAAACAAGGCAATACCAGTCAGGGCTGAAGTTAATCCTCAAAGCATTTTGAATTACCTCATCACTCGTGGCGAAGACCTTGGGGGATTGCAGAATTTGTCTGCAATGGAGAAAGATGTTTTTAGGCGACTATCCCCGAAAGTGCAAAAAATTGACGGTGTTGATGTTGAGGTTTTCCCAACATATGCACAGTTAGATCAAGTCAGGAAAGACATTGGTTCTGCTTACAAGCAATCAGGCCCATTTAAAGATTCTGACAGAGCCTCTCTTGATGCACTTTATGGGCCACTTGCACAAGATCAAAAAGCCGTAGCGCAAAGTTTTGGTGTTGGTGAGGCTTTTGAGGCAGCTAATAAAGCGGTACAAGTCAGGAAGTCTATTGAAAAAGACATGACCTCACTGTTTGGCAAACAGCTTCACTTAAGCATGGTGGATAACATCACTGGTGCAATAAAGGCACTGCCAAAAGGCGATGAGAAAAAACTCATTAACTTATTGAAGGCAGTCCCAGCAGATATGCGCCAAGAAGTTGTAGCCTCTGGTTTGAATACAGCATTTGGTCGTGCGGCTTTGGACAAAAAACTTGGTTTTAATGAGTATGCAACTTGGTATCAAGGGCTGCTAGAAAACAAGCAAGCCTATACAGCGGTAATGTCAAACCTCCCGCCCGGCGCACGAAAGCAGCTTTCAGACCTTTACAGAGTTTCAAGGGGTATTGCCCTATCTTCAAAAGAACGTATTGTTACAGGCCGCATACAAGCAGCCCAGCAAGCCTTGTTTGACAATGCCGATAACTTTATTGGGAAGATTGTAGAGGCTGGCAAAAAAGGTGCGATTGTCTCGACAGTGGAAATGGCGGGGCGAAGTGTTGGCTTGCCCGGCGTGGGGGTTGCTGCCGCTGTTGCATCTGCTGTTACTAAAAATAAAACCCCAATGCAAAAAGCTGCTGATGACCTTTTATCTTCACGCGAATTTTTGCAAGCCGCAAGAGATGTCGCGCAGGGGAATAATCAAAAGGCGGCAGAACAGGTTGCAAAGAGTAAGGCGTTTACAAAGTTTGCAAAAGAATTAGGGATGCCGCAGAAAATGGACTATCGTGTTCAATGGCTTTTAAATACCATGCAGTCAGGCCGTCAATTCGGTGATGAGGGAGAACAATAAATGTCAGCACTATCAATCAGCGTACCGTACCCAGTCTTTTCAGGGCAGGACGGGTTGCCTTTGGACAATGGTTATGTGTGGATTGGCACGGCAAATCTGTACCCCATAACCAATCCGATTGCTGTTTATTTTGACGAGGCGTTAACTGTTCAAGCAACCCAGCCGCTACGCACAATCAATGGTTTTATCTCCAACGCTGGCACACCAGCACAGGTTTACGTTGATGCGGTGAACTTCAGCATTGTGGTGCAAGACAGCAAAGGCACGATGGTCTACAACTTCCCAGATGGGACTGGAATCAGCCCAGATGCTTGCGGTGTTGAATATGACCCGCCATTTATTGGGGGTGTGCCTTATCCTGTCTGCGAAAAGCTGGCGCAAACTGTAAGCGTCAAAGACTTTGGCGCTGTGGGTGATGGTGTGGCTGATGATACGGCTGCTATTCAAGCGGCATTAGATACAGATCAGGCGGTATTTTTCCCCAACGGAAACTATGTGGTTTCGGCAGTTTTAAATGTTGGTGACAACCGTCAAATTTTTGGTAGTGGCATTGTTAGCTCAACAATTCTTACCGACAATGTGTTTACAGTTGACACAAAATCTGACATTACTTTTTCCGGCTTAAAAATTGAAACGGGAATACTTACTGACGTTGCGCCATTGCGTAACGCAATTTACGTAAAAGATTCTACGAATGTGCAAATTGTAAACTGTTCGTTTGATATTACACCTAATAGCGCGGCTGCAATTTGGTTTGAAAATTCCGACAATTGCGCCGCTAACAATAATTATATTTCTTGCCCAACTCTTACACCTTCTATTCTTGGCGCAACTATCCCAAATGGAATTGTGGTTCACGACGGTTGTTCGGACATTGTTGTTGCCAACAATGTTATTACAAATATTGGTCAAGGTGTAAATGTGTCAGCCGACACTACTGCGGACATTAAAAACGTTACTGTAAGTGGAAATGCGATTTCTGAGTGTTCGGGCTACGGCATCAATGTTTATTGCAATTTGCCAATCAGAGTTCAACAAGTAACCGTGCAAGGCAACACTATTAATACGGTTTACGGGTCTTACTTAAATCCCGCAACTAGCTCATATACGCACGGCGCGGGGATTTATTTACAGAGTGCTCAAGAATGCATCATAACGGGAAACACGATATTTGATGTTTGCAAAAACACTAACAGTCAATCATTAGCCCCTGCTAGTATTGGCATGAACTCATTGTCCAACAACTGTATTTTGTCAGCAAATAACATTGCAAAGTCAGAATTTTTTGGGATTATTGCTGACGGAAATTACAACAACGTTGTTGGTAACACAATTAAAAACACAAAATTTGCGGCAATTCGCAATAGAGTATCAACTCACTTATCTATTGTTGGAAACACTATTTCATTTGATGCTGGCGGCACATCAAACGATGGTATTTCACTTGGCGCCACAAGCAATTCAGATTTTACAATTGTTTCAGCAAACAACATATTTAACTCTACGCTTCCTATTTCTTGCAGCCGTTTAAGAGATGGCATAGTTTCCAATAATGTTTGTAAAACTACGGACTATGTAACAACTCAAGGTATCGGGGGTTCATTGACCGAGCGAGTAAACGTCATTAGTAACATACTTGAATTAAATGGTGGATTCGGCATTCGGGTTCAAGGAACCAATGGTGGCACTATAAAGGACAACATTATTTATGGGGCAACTTCTGGACAGGCTTTGCTAAATGTTCCAACAGGTGTTTTGGTTGGAAACAATCTTATTGAAACATTTAACAACAACGACAAAATTGGGCGCGTTTTTGTTGCTAATGCTCAATGGCTTGACCCAGGTTACTGGAACGATAGCGCAACATTCTTTGAAGTGTCTGGAACCGGAACCATTGAGGGGATTACACAGACCGCAGAACGGCCTTTCCAAATAATTTATTTAAGAGCGCCAGCAACAAGCGTAATTCAAAATATGAGCGTTAATGCGACAGGCAATAACATTAAGTTTAGAAACGCATCTAACGCCGACATAACGATTACTAGCAGCAATGCTGTGTATTCTTATATTAATAGCGGTTCTGGAATTTATGAGCAGGTGGCGTAAATGATTACTCCATCGTTTGCTTTGACTGCCACAGAACGGGTTTTGCCAAAACTGGCGCTGGACTTTACCACCGCCGTACTTGATTCTCGCGTCACATTTACGCGGAGCGCCAATACTGCAACAGTTACCAATTCATCTGGTTTAATTGCCTTAGTAAATGCGGATATTCCTCGATTTGACTTTAATCCGATTACGCTTAATTGCAAAGGGCTTTTAATCGAAGAAGCAAGAACAAATTTATTATTGCAATCAAAAGATTTAAGCACTTCTTGGACACCAGCAAGTGCAACAGTAACTACCGATCAAATTATTTCGCCAGACGGAACGCAAAATGCGGATTTATTAACTTCTACTGGAGCTGGGGGCCGTGTAACGCAAACATTATCAGCGCCATCTACAGGCGTCTATACATACTCTGTCTACCTAAAAAAAGATGCAACCGCCGTTATCGAACTTTTAGTCAGAAACAACACCACGGCGACTAATTGGATGGCTAGGTTTAATTTAGACACATTTGCCGTTACTAATGTAAGCGCAGGTGCAACGGCAAGCATGGTAGATGTTGGTAATGGTTGGCGTCGATGTTTTATTACAACTGCTTCAATCACGTCTGGAAACAGCGTTACTTCTTATATCTACGCAGGGATTGGCACTTCTGGGCAATCTCAATATGCGTGGGGCGCTCAACTCGAAGCCGGAGCGTTTGCCACCAGCTACATTCCCACCACTGTGGCCCAAGTTACACGCACTGCCGATGTTGCCACGATGACTGGGACTAACTTTAGCGACTGGTACAACGCAGGTGCTGGCGGTTTTGTTGTAGGTGCGTTGCCATCCACTGTTTCAGGCACTCGTCCTGCTTTGCAGTTTGATGATGCGACTGCCAATGAATTGATTACGCTTCGTGGCAACGCGACAAATCCTGAATTGGTAATTATTGATGGTGGTTCACCACAAGCGCAGATTGACGCTGGAACCATTGTTGCAAACACAGCATACAAACTTGGCGCAGCTTGGAACACCAATAACTGTGCTGCGGCTGTGAACGGCGGTACTGCGGTGACGGATACCTCGGCAACCATCCCAACAGTTACTCAAGCACGTTTAGGCTCTGACGGCACAAACTATCTGAATGGAAATCTCCAAACTGTGCGTTACTGGCCGCAACGAATCATTGACGCTGAAGTTCAAGCGTTTTCAAAGTAAGGCAACATCATGAATCAAGCCGACATTCATTTGAAATTTCCAAACGAGTTCACAGCCACCAGTCTTTTTTTGAGTACTGGTGTTTGGGTTAAATTTAACGATCACAACATTGATGCCAAAGGTTATCTCACTGATGTGATTGGGCTAATCTACAAGCCCACGGGTACTATGCTGACCGATGAGGAAGGCGTTGAGTACCCTGAAATGGCTGATGTGGGTGGTTGGCACGTCAATATGCGTGGTGAGTTGCCAGAAGCGATCAAGTCATACAAAATAACTGTTTCTGGTACACCGTACCGCATTTGGGATTAAGGAACCATCATGTTAAAAACCGTTGCTTTTTTGCCTGGCTCTGCGCCAGCGTTTATTCTTAGTCCTGACGGCATCATTACTGAGGCAGGAGCATCTCGCACGCTGTCTGCTGCTGACAATGGCAAAGTGATCTACTGCACCAGCGGCTCGGCTGTAACCATTACTTGCGCTGCTGGTCTTGGTGCAGCCTTCTCTTGCACCATTATCCAAGGTGGCGCAGGCAAGGTCACAGTGGCTGCAGGCGGTCAAACTCTGGTGTCTTACTCCAGCTTGTTTAGCACAATGGGACAATATGCTGTTATTTCATTGATAGCTCCAGTTGCTAACACATTCATTGCCGCAGGCAACCTCGGCGTTTAATAAAAGGAGAACAACATGGCATTGAAAAAAATTATAGAAGTTGAAGGCGAATCTTATATTCAGTCTTCATTCGTAAGGGTTCAAACTGGTATTGAAAAAGCCACATTTGCAGCCGTTTGCAGAATTACATCTATAAGTGGTAACAAAACACATTTGAATATAAGTGTTTTGCATATTGGTGATGTTGCTAGGTTTGAGCGAACGTACAGTTTTGAGCCATCGGTTGATGAAGGTTCCGTTAACTTTATCAAGCAAGCCTACTTGTATTTAAAAACCCTGCCAGAGTTTTCTGGCGCTGAAGATTGCTAAAGGAAAAATTATGTCAACAAACTCACAAATAGCATTTGCCCCACTTGGCGAGACCGTAGTAGTTGCGGCTGCAGCTAGTGCGCCTACTGGCGTTCAAGCATTGGTCAATGGGCGTTTTGATGCACAGGGAACAGGTCAATATCGAATCATTAACTCAAGCACGAATACAGTGTTTTTGGGTGTTGGTACGACTGCGGCATTAGCTACGGCAAACGCTGTTGCACCAATAGCTGGAGACCCAAGTCCAGCCATCGTGCTAGTGCCCGGTGCGGTAGAGATTCTGCGCTTTGCACGGACATCGTATTTCAGCGGTCTTGCATCGGCAGCATCTACGGTCTACATTGTGCAGGGCGAGGGCATTTGATGGCTCAGATTGATGAGACAGAGGCCAAGTTGCAAACGCATGAGCAAATTTGCGCTTTGCGTTATGCCGCCATCGAGAAGTCTTTTGCTTCAGGCTCACAACGTATGACCCGCATTGAGTATTTGCTTTATGTGGTGATTGCTGCTGTGTTGCTCGGGCCGGGCTTTGCTGGCGAGTTGGTAAAAAAAATACTGGGGCTATAAATTGACCCGATCAGTTTGCTACTCGCCGCCAATAGCTGTGTGCAAGGTATCACAAAGCTATGCGACCTGTACAAACAAAGCAAATCCAACTTTCTCAAAATCAAGTCCACCGCAGAAGAAATTGCCAGTGATGCAAAAGCCGTTAAATCATGGTGGCAACGATTATTTGCAACAGCCCCAGTTACGCCCAAGTCTGTGGCGAAAAAGACAACAAAGTTTGTTGATTACAACGAATCACAAGCAATGGCGGATATTGTTTCCAAGCTCACAGAATTCTGGACACTGCAAGACAAGCTGGCTGAATACTTAAGGGCTGAGGAGGAAAAGGCAAAAGTCTATGACCCAACTGTTACCAATGCCCAGCAGATGCAAACGGCCATGAATCGCATCATGTGCCAGCAAGAAATGGAAAAGCTGGAAGTAACCATCAGGGAAATCATGGTCTACCAAACGCCTGGCCTCGCCGACCTGTACACACAGACCTTTGAAATGCGTGGTGTGATACGCGATGAGCAGGAAAAAGCTAGGATTGCAAAGGAGAGGCAAGACAAGGAGATGGCATGGCAACGCCGCCAAGAAAAAAGAAGCCTGCATCTAAAAGTGGCATGGGTAGTGGCGACTTTTATATTCCTCCTTTACCTTTGGTTGTGGCTAGTCCTAGTCAGTCGGTGGCAAAAGACATAATGGGTTGGGTGGCTGCTTGCGTTTTAATTGCCTTATTGTTGCCGTTGATGGGTATGCTTTACTTGGATATTCTTGAAGTGAAAACCGAAGTTCAGAAAGAAGTGGTCAAGGTCGAAAAACTCAGGCGTGAACTGGAACGAAAGGAAAGAGATGCAAACCCCGATAGACCCCAATGATAAAACCGCAAAACACTTTATTTATTACTACGCATGGTTCTGGGCTATTGCGTCAGTATTTTATTTTTTCTGTGTGACCTTTATTCCATTGCCAGAAGGCGGCAGAGACTTTGCAAATATCATTCTCGGGTTTTTACTAGGTACTGCGGTTGCAACTATCATTTCGTTTTTTTACGGCTCAAGCAAGTCCAGCAAAGACAAGACAGAGGCAATGATGAAAGCTGACGATGTTAAGCCTGTTTAATCCGTGGATTATTCTTGGCATTGTTATGGCGATGCTGACTAGCTTTGGTGCTGGGTATTTTGCTGGTGAACAGAATGAGTATGAACGTCAACAGCTAGAGATTGCTGCTCTTAATGCCAAGGCAAGGGAAACCGAACAAGCGATGGCAAAAGTTGCGCAGACTTATGGCGAGACATTACGAAAGGCAAACCATGTTGCAAAAATTAAAGAGACCCGTTTGCGTGCTGATATTGCCACTGGTGCTCTCAGCTTGCGGATTCCTGTCAAAACGTCCGAGTGCGCCGTTCCAGTGCCCGAAACCGCCACCGCTGCCAGCGGAAGTGATACAGGAACAACATCAACCGAACTTGACCGAACGACTGCTGATGCTCTTATCGCCATCACCGCAGAAGGAGATGCCGCCATTAGAAAACTCAACACCTGTATCCAAGCCTATGAACAACTGAAAGGTATGCAATGAACTTATCACCTCACTTTACTCTTGAAGAACTGACCCACACCGACCACAGAAACTTGGACAACACGCCTAATGATGCTGATTTAGAGAACTTGGTGCGCTTGGCTGAGTTTTTGGAACAGGTCAAAGAAGTTTTAGGTGGCAAGCCAATCATCGTGAATTCTGCGTTTAGGTCAAAAGCCGTAAATGATGCAGTGGGTTCAAAAGATTCCAGTCAACATCGGCGTGGCTGTGCGGCTGATATTCGAGTGCCAGGCATGAAGCCTGATGAGGTGGTCAGGGCAATTATTGAGGCCGATTTACCCTACGATCAAGTTATCAGAGAATTTGACCGTTGGACTCATGTCAGCATACCAAACACCTATGATGTTGACGCAAGACGAATGGCATTGATTATTGACAAATCAGGAGTTAGAGGGTTTGCTTAATCGGCAAAAAAGTGCAGAAAAGCCAAAAGGCAACCAACACCAATAATTGCGCCAACAAACAAAACTGCGATGGTTATGAGTAATTCCATTTTTTGCACATTTCCTTTACTTTTGGTGATTTTTTCTTTCGATCACAAATATTGCTGATTTGTTTTTGTTTTGCTTTTAATTTTAATTCTTTGAGTGTTAAAGGTTGCGGTGGCAACTCTGTGGCTGGCAGCAAGCCTGATAAGCCTAGCCAACAGCAAGCCACGCCAAGTATCAGTCGATCTATCATGTGTTCTCCTCGGTAAAGCCGTTCTTCTCCTTGAGTTTGGCTTCTGCCCACCAAACTGCTGACTGCCATGCTTGTTCAGTTACCCAAGATTCTTTCCAGCCCTGTGCAATTTCATCATCCGTCAGCCCTACCCATGTGCGCTGTGCTTTCAAAGCAACATACTTGTCGGATAAAGCAACATACTTGTCGGATAGTGCCGTGTAATCAGCGACTGCAACAATTCCACCGCAATCACACTCACCTTTTGGGTATGCTGGCTCGCTATGTACA
>Ga0049081_10000384_pt1 | contig 16977 bp, 17 predicted proteins | sample GreLakmeER78MSRF_FD_66717 | JGI IMG/M metagenome (GOLD analysis project Ga0049081, IMG submission 66717) | Freshwater lentic microbial communities from great Laurentian Lakes, MI, USA - Great Lakes metaG ER78MSRF | ecosystem: Environmental > Aquatic > Freshwater > Lake | place: Great Lakes...
TGCGACAGCAATGCCGTCGAAGTCTTCCACCACAGCAAGATCAACAAACGCTAGACCAGAAGCGACTGATTCAGTGTCAGTTGTAGCTACACCCGTCAAAAAAACCAAGCCTGCAAAAGCTGTGCAATCACGTTCGCATGCTTCAGACATGCCGGCTTTACCAGCAAACAGTGAAATGCTTTCAGCGTCCAAACTGAAAAAGGAACAAAACTCTCCCACCAAATTGTTTGTGCTCGACACCAATGTGCTGATGCACGACCCGATGTGCTTGTTCAGGTTTGAAGAGCACGATATTTTCCTGCCCATGATCGTCTTGGAAGAATTAGACAGTCATAAAAAAGGCATGACCGAGGTTGCCCGCAATGCCCGCCAGACCAGTCGCACCCTGGATTCACTTGTAGGTATCAGCAACACCGACATAACCAATGGCTTGCTTTTGTCAAGTACCGGCCACAAGGAAGTTGGTGGCAAATTATTTTTCCAAACTGTTCCGCTTGACTTCTCGTTGCCAAGCAGTTTGCCTCAAGGCAAGGCCGACAATCAGATACTGGGTGTCGTCAAGGCTTTAGGCGATTTACACGCCCCGCGCGAGGTTGTGCTGGTCAGCAAAGACATCAACATGCGCGTCAAAGCGCGCGCATTAGGGCTGGCAGCGGAGGATTACCAGAACGACAAAACGCTTGAAGACGGTGACTTGCTTTATTCAGGGTCGCTGGCGCTGGCTTCTGATTTCTGGTCTAAACAGGCGAAAACCGTCGAAAGCTGGCAAAGCGGCGGCCATACCTACTACCGCATAGGCGGCTCTGTGGTGGCCGGCATGCACATCAATCAGTTTGTTTATTTTGAGAGTCCGGGCGAGCCCAGTCTTTATGCACGAGTAACAGAAATCAGAGGGAAAACGGCTGTTTTCAAAACGCTGAAGGATTACAGCCACCTCAAAAATGCGGCCTGGGGCATCACCACGCGCAACCGTGAACAGAATTTCGCTCTGAATATGCTCATGGATTCAGAAGTTGACTTCGTCACTTTGACCGGAACCGCCGGTACTGGTAAGACGCTGCTTGCGCTGGCCGCCGGCCTGGTGCAGGTGCTGGATGAACGCCGTTACACCGAAATCATCATGACCCGCGCCACTGTCAGCGTCGGTGAAGACATAGGTTTTTTGCCAGGTACTGAAGAGGAAAAAATGGGTCCTTGGATGGGCGCACTTGATGACAATCTGGAAGTGCTTGGCAAAACAGACACCAGTGCAGGTGAATGGGGCCGAGCTGCCACCAGTGAATTGATACGCAGCAAGATCAAGATCAAAAGCCTGAATTTCATGCGCGGTCGGACATTTTTGAATAAATTCGTCATCATTGATGAGGCGCAAAACCTGACGCCCAAGCAAATGAAGACCTTGATCACCCGCGCCGGACCGGGCACCAAAATCATTTGTATGGGTAATCTGGCGCAAATCGATACGCCCTACCTGACAGAAGGTTCATCCGGCTTGACCTACGCGGTGGATAAATTTAAAGGCTGGCCGCACGGCGGCCACATCACCTTGGCCAGAGGCGAGCGCTCTAGGCTTGCTGACTTTGCCAGCGAAGTACTTTAAACATCAATAGTCAGAGCTTGGACCGGCATAGGATTCAAATTTCGTGATCGGTTTCAGGAATGTCAATTTGACAGTACCTGTAGGCCCGTTACGCTGTTTACCGATGATGATTTCAGCAACGCCGGGCTCTTTGGAGTCCTTGTTGTAATAGTCATCACGGTAAATAAACATGATGACATCCGCATCCTGTTCAATGGCACCGGACTCCCGCAAATCACTCATCATGGGCCGCTTATCTGTGCGCTGCTCAACGCCGCGGTTCAACTGCGACAAGGCGATCACCGGGCATTGCAATTCCTTGGCCAGCATCTTCAAACCGCGGGAAATTTCGCCCAGTTCAGTGGCTCTGTTGTCGCCATCACTGCCGCTGCTACCGGTCATGAGTTGAAGGTAATCGACAACCACCAATCCCAGCTTGCCGCAGCTGCGGGCCAGTCGCCTGGCATTGGCGCGCAGTTCACTGGGCGTGAGTCCCGGCGTTTCATCAATTGACAAGGAGACATTGCGCAAACGCTCGACTGCCTCGGTCAATCTTGGCCATTCTTCGTCAAGTAACTTTCCTGTACGTAATCTGGTCTGGTCTATGCGACCGATAGAACCTACGATACGAATAGCCAGTTGTGACGCGCCCATTTCCATGGAAAAAACCGCAACCGGCAAGCCTTCTTTGAGCGCCACGTTTTCAGCAATATTGATGGCAAGCGCAGTTTTTCCCATTGAAGGTCTGGCTGCCAACACAATCAAATCGCCGGCCTGCATACCTGAGGTCATGCGGTCAAGATCGAAAAATCCAGTCGGAACGCCGGTAATGTCGTTCGGGTTTTGCGACATTTCTTCCACGCGGTCTAGCAGTTGCACCACCAGATTACCCATGGACTGAAAACCCTGGCGCATACGCGCGCCCTCTTCACCAATGTTGAAGATTTTTTGCTCGGCTTCATCCAAAATCAAAGGCACTGGCTTACCCTTGGTGCTCATTGCGGAGGTCGCAATCTCGTCGCTGACGCTGATCAGTTTTCTGAGAATAGAGCGCTCGCGCACAATTTCGGCATAGCGGCGAATATTGGCTGAACTCGGCACATATTGCGCCAATGAATTTAAATAAGCCAGACCACCGATTTCGTCCGCCTTGCCCTGAGTTTGCAAATGTTCAAACACAGTGATCACATCTGCTGCCCGATTGGCATTGATCAACGTACTTACGCTGGAAAAAACCAAGCGGTGTTCATACCTGTAAAAATCAGCGTCAATCAAAACGTCGCCGATCTTGTCCCATGCAGTGTTATCCAGTAACAAGCCTCCAATGACGCTGGATTCAGCCTCCAGTGAATGGGGGGGAATACGTAATTGGGCTACCTGCCTGTCAAGCGACGAGGCCTCTTCATAATCTGGAAAAACGACGGACATTGTTATCCTCTAAAAGACCCATGTTATTGAATTCAGCTGGATTTGTCATGGGATAAGCCTGTTGAAAACCCCGCCAAGAATCAGACTGAACCTGTGAATAAGTCCGGCAATAAAAAAACCGCTCCTAGGAGCGGTTTTGATAAAGAGCACGAAAGAATTAAGCGGATTCGCCGTAAACCGATACTTGAATATCAATCAATACATCAGTATGCAGGGAAACAGAAACCGGTGAATCGCCAACTGTTTTGATCGGGCCTTTAGGCATACGGATTTGCGCTTTAGAAACCGCATAACCCATTTTGGAAAGTTCTTCGGCGATGTCGAAATTGGTGACAGAACCGAACAAACGACCGTCAACACCGGCTTTCTGTGTGATCTTCACAGTGGTACCAGACAGTTTTTCGCCTTGCGCTTGTGAAGCCACCAATTTTTCGTGCGCAGCTTTTTCGAGCTCGACACGACGGGCTTCAAATTCCTGAATGGCCACATTGGTAGCGCGACGGGCGCGACCGGAAGGGATCAGAAAATTACGTGCGTAACCGTCTTTGACTTTGACAACCTCACCGAGATTGCCCAGGTTCACCACTTTTTCCAGCAGAATAATTTGCATGTTTTTTCTCCTTAGATTTTGTGCTGATCGGTGTAAGGCAACATGGCCAGAAAGCGCGCGCGCTTGATAGCGGTATTGAGTTGACGCTGGTAAATCGCACGGGTGCCGGTCAGGCGAGCGGGAATGATTTTTCCGTTTTCAGCAATGAAATCACGCAAGGTGTCGATGTCCTTATAGTCAATTTCTTCCACACCGGTGACGGTGAAGCGGCAGAAACGTTTGCGTTTGAAAAGCAAAGATTGGGTGTTGCGCTTGGGGCGTTTGTCTTTGTTGAATTTTTTGAAAGTGGCCATCACGGGCTCCTAGGAAACAGATTGGTACGAATGGATATGAAAAATGACCGATTTTGAATTTGTGCCGCTGGCCAGAAACCCGGTAAAAAGAAAAATGCTGTTCAGTTCTTGAAGTGCCAGTTTTTCAGCCAGGATTCCGACTGCCTTAGACTTCAATATCAAATTCACTTTTCTTTGGATACCGGCTTCTTCCAACTGTGATTCGTGTTCTAAGCGGACTTCGACAACCGGCAAACCGGAAGGTGAGTACCGCATTGAGGAAATCTCAACAAGACGTGCTGTGAGATCGACACGGTTCACATTTGAAATTCAAATATCAGGCTTGGAATTCAGCATGCTGGGTCTTGCGGGCTTCTTCACGCTCGACTGTTTTCATCATCAGTGAAGGCGCAGTTTCTGCTTTTTTCTTCGACACTGTCAGATGTCTGAGAACAGCATCATTGAATTTGAATGCGTGCTCCAGTTCCCCCATCACATCCTGGTTGGCTTCAATATTCAAGCAAAGATAATGTGCTTTGGCCAGTTTGTTGATCATGTAGGTCAACTGACGACGGCCCCAATCTTCAAGGCGATGGACTTTGCCGCCGCCATTGGTGATCAGACCTTTGTACCGTTCAAGCATGGCAGGAACCTGCTCGCTTTGATCCGGGTGGATTAACAATATGATTTCGTAATGACGCATGAACTCTCCTTATGGAATAAGCCGCCCACTGCGTCGTGGTGCGACAAGGTGAAAACCTGAGATTGTAACTTGTTTTGACATGACTTCGTTTTGCTTACCTTGCAAGCGCCCGCCATGTGGCGACCACGCTGTCCGGATTAAGAGAAATAGATTCAATCCCCATAGAAACCAGCCACTGGGCAAAATCCAGGTGGTCGCTGGGTCCCTGCCCGCAAATACCGACGTATTTTTTGTGTTTTTGACAAGCCTGAATAGCCATGACCAGCAAAGCTTTGACGGCGTGGTCGCGCTCATCAAAGTCGGCGGCCAGCAATGGCATGCCCGAGTCACGGTCCAATCCAAGTGTCAGTTGCGTTAAGTCATTCGATCCTATGGAAAAGCCATCGAAGTGTTCCAAAAACTCCTCTGCCAGCAAAGCATTGCTGGGAACTTCGCACATCATGATCAGTTTCAAACCATTGTCACCCCGGCGTAAACCATGTTGCGCAAGCAACTCAACCACCCTTTGAGCCTGCCCCAAGGTACGCACAAAAGGCACCATGACCTGCACATTGACAAGACCCATGTCATTGCGCACGCGGCACAAAGCCTCGCACTCCATGGCGAAAGCCTGCTGAAAATCCTGACTCAGGTACCTGACTGCGCCGCGAAAACCCAGCATCGGATTTTCTTCTTCCGGTTCATAGCGGTTACCGCCAATGAGCTTGCGGTACTCGTTGGATTTGAAATCCGACAAACGCACAATCACAGGCTTAGGCCAAAAAGCGGCTGCAATAGTGGACACGCCTTCAGTGACTTTATCAATGAAAAAAGCTTTAGGTGATGCATGGCCTCTGGCAACAGATTCAACAGCTTTTTTCAACTCAGGATCGATGTGCGGATAATCCAAAATCGCTTTGGGATGCACGCCGATATTGTTGTTGATGATGAACTCCAGCCTGGCGAGCCCGACACCTGCATTAGGTAATTGCGCAAAATCAAATGCCAAACTGGGGTTGCCAATGTTCATCATGATCTTGGTGGCGATAGGCGGCATTTCACCGCGCAATACTTCGGAGATTTCGGTCTCAAGCAAACCGTCATAAATGAATCCTGTATCGCCTTCGGCACAACTCACAGTGACCAAGCTGTCAGCCTGCAATATTTCAGTCGCATCCCCGCAACCCACCACAGCAGGTATGCCGAGTTCACGCGCAATGATGGCTGCATGACAAGTGCGCCCGCCCCGGTTGGTCACAATGGCGCTGGCCCGCTTCATCACCGGCTCCCAGTTAGGGTCTGTCATATCTGTCACCAGAATATCCCCGGGTTTGACCATGTCCATTTCTGAAATATGACTGACCAAACGAACCGGACCGGTACCGATTTTTTGCCCGATAGCGCGGCCTTGTGCCAGCACCGTGCCTTTGTTTTTTAACTTGTAACGGTGTTCGGTTTGGCCTTTTTGCTGACTCTTCACAGTTTCCGGTCGGGCCTGCAATATGTATAACTTTCCGTCAGAACCGTCTTTGCCCCATTCGATGTCCATGGCACGGCCGTAGTGTTTCTCAATCACCAAGGCATATTCAGCCAGCTGCGTGATGTCGTGATCGCTGAGTGAATAGCGGTTGCGCATCTCGGCAGGCACGTCATGGGTAACCACCAGTTTGCCGTTGTCTGAGCGTTCGGCTTGGGTTGAGAAATTCATTTGAATCAATTTAGAGCCCAGATTTTTTCTGACGATCGCTTGCTTACCCTGTAACAACATGGGCTTGTGAACATAAAACTCATCTGGATTCACGGCGCCTTGGACCACGGTTTCTCCCAAACCGTAACTGGAGGTAATGAACACGACGTCTTCGAAACCGGATTCAGTGTCCATCGTAAACATCACGCCTGCCGCCCCAAGATCTGATCTCACCATTCGCTGTATACCTGCGGACAAGGCGACCTCGGCGTGTGCAAAGCCCTTGTGCACTCTGTAACTGATGGCACGGTCGTTGTAAAGGGAGGCAAACACTTCCTTGATTTTCAAAAGTACATCGTCAATGCCCTGCACATTGAGAAAACTTTCCTGCTGACCGGCAAAGGAAGCGTCTGGCAAATCTTCCGCAGTGGCTGAAGATCTGACTGCGTAAGAGGCATTGACTGAACCTTGATTCAAAAGAGTGAAAGCCTTTTTTACCTCGACTTCCAATTCAGACGGGAATTTCTGCGCAATCATCCATGTACGAATGATTGCACCTGTGGCGGCCAGGTCCACCACATTTTCAGAGTCAAGTTTTTTGAGGGTTTTCTCAATCCGTTCGTCCAAACCATCTTGCTGCAAAAACAAACGGAATGCATGGGCGGTGGTGGCAAAACCGGTCGGCACATTGACACCTTGGGGCAACTGAGAAATCATTTCGCCCAGGCTCGCGTTTTTACCGCCGACAGCCTCAACATCAGACATTCGTAAATTCTCAAAAGGGACGACCATTGCAGTCGGACTGAACAAGACGGACATGAAGTACTCCAAAAGTTAAAACTTGACAAGACAAGAACTCCTTAAGGAGTTCTGGCCTGACATACCTCTGACGGCGCGGCAGAAAATATTCAAATGATTTCTGCGAGGCGGGGCATGATTTAATTCGGTTTGAAGCTTATTTTAGGCTTTTCCCGTATTGCGCCATTTGAAAGAATTTATGCTTAACCGTACCGTTTTTTTTGTTTCTGATGGAACAGGTATTACTGCGGAGACCTTCGGAAACGCTATCCTGGCGCAATTTGAAATCAAGCCCCGACATATACGCTTGCCGTTCGTAGACTCAGAAGAAAAACTGCAGCAAGCCGTGATGCAGATCAATCAAACGGCTGAAAAAGAAGGTGTCAGGCCGATTGTGTTCACCACTTTGGCAAAAGATGAACTGCTGGATATCCTGGCACTCAACGCCAAGGCATTGATCATGGATATGTTCAGCACCTTTGTGAGACCGCTAGAGCTTGAACTGAATCTGAAATCCAATCACCGTATCGGCAGGTTTTCAGATATCAGCAAAAGCAAGGCCTACCACGATCGTATTGAGGCCATCAATTTCAGTCTGGCCCACGACGATGGTCAAAAAAATACCGACCTGGAAAAATCAGACGTTATCCTGGTCGGCGTCAGCAGAAGCGGCAAAACGCCCACCAGTCTTTACCTGGCTATGCAACACGGACTCAAAGCCTCCAACTACCCATTGATACCGGAGGACTTTGAAAGACAAACATTGCCGCCGGCACTATTGCCACACATTCAAAAGATCTTCGGACTGAGCATATTGCCTGAACGTCTGAGCGAAATCAGGAACGAGCGCAGGCCGAATTCCAAGTACGCAAGCACTCCCAATTGCCAATACGAAGTCCGTGAAGCAGAGTCAATGATGCGGCGTTACGGCATACGCTGGTTATCCACAACCACGAAAAGCATTGAAGAAATTGCGACCACCATCATTCAAGAAATCAAACCTGACAGTCTGATTTATTGAAGCTCACAAGCCGATAGCCGCCAAACCGGCTTTGGCAATTTGCGCATCTTCCGAGGATTTCACACCGCTCACGCCGATGGCACCCAGTATTTGTCCATCCTTAACGATGGGAATCCCGCCTTCAAGCATGCCGTGAATCAAGGGTGCGCTTAAAAAAGAATACCTGCCGGCATTGATCAAGTCTTCATAAATTTTGGTTTCACGTCTGCCGACGGCAGCAGTGTGCGCTTTGGCAGGGGCAATATGTGCAGAAACAGGTGCCGCTCCGTCAAGGCGTTGGAACCATAACAAATGGCCGCCGTCATCGACGATGGCGAAACTGACGGCCCAGTTGTTTTTGATGGCTTCTGCTTCGGCAGCGCTTGCGATCAGTTTTACATCAGCAATTTCCAGATAGGCTTTGGTTTTCATGGTTACTTGGCTTTACTTGTCAAAAACTCCAAGCATAACCGTGCATTAACCCTTTTAAGCTCAACTTTGTGGCCATGGCCTGCAAAGCTAGAGAGTCCCGTCCAGCCACATGGACTTAGCCCGTACTTGAACTGCCATAAATTGGTACCATATAGATCTGTGTTCCTCAAAGGAGATTTGCATGACTGATCAGGTTCAATCCATTTCCTACCGTGACCTCGGCTTAGATGCTCAGGCTAGAAACCGGGTATTGCGCAATACTTATTTGCTACTTGCCCTTACTTTGATTCCCACGGTGCTCGGTGCCTGGATGGGCGTGGCCACCGGTTTGAGTTATGCCCTGTCCGGCGGCTTGGGCTTGGTTGTATTTATTGCGGGAATCTTCGGTTTTGTTTACGCCATCGAAAAAACCAAAGACTCAGCCAAAGGCATTGCAGTGCTGCTGGCCTTTACTTTCTTCATGGGTTTAATGATGTCCAGGCTGATTGCCATGGTTCTGGGATTTAAAAACGGCAACCAATTGGTCATGACGGCTTTTGGTGGAACTGCAGGTGTATTTTTCTTGATGGCCAGTCTTGCCACCGTGATCAAACGCGATTTGTCCGGCATGAGCAAGTGGCTTTTTGTCGGCGTCATGGTTTTGATGGTGGGCAGCATAGTGAACATCTTCGTCGGCTCCTCAGTTGGCATGATGGTTTTGTCTATGATGGCCATTGCCATCTTCAGCGCTTATATGCTTTACGACATCAAACAAATCATTGACGGCGGCGAAACTAATTACATCACCGCAACACTTGCCATTTACATGGATTTAATCAACATATTCCAAAGCTTGCTCGCACTCCTTGGTTTGATGGGCGGCGAACGCGATTAAATTTTCTCTACGCCCTACTAACAACAGGCCCTGCGGGGCCTGTTGTTATGTCAGCTCAAAAACCGCCATGCTCTCTGCGTGAGCAGTGTGCGGAAACATGTTGACCATACCGGCAGAAACACATCTGTAACCACCCACATGCACCAGCAAGCCGGCATCGCGGGCCAGGGTTGCCGGATTGCAACTCACATAAACAATACGTTCTGGCGGCATCCACGCTGACTCTAACCTGGGCGTTTCGATCAAGTCAACCAAAGCCTTGACGAGTGCAAAAGCACCTTCCCGAGGAGGATCAATCAACCATTTATTGGCAGGCTCAAAACCCATAAGTTCATCCGCTGTCATTTCGAACAGATTCATACATTTGAAATCAACCGGATGCAAAGGGAAATGGTTTTGCATTTCAGCATCTCTTTGCTTATTCATCTGACAGTTTTGATTTGCCCACTCCAGCAATGGCTTGCTGCCTTCTATGCCAGTGACTTTTTTGGCAAATCTTGCCATCGGCAAAGTGAAATTGCCTAAACCGCAAAACCAGTCGATCAAGCTATCGTCAGTTTGAATATTCAGTAAACGAATGGCACGGCTAACCATTGTCCGGTTGATCGCCGGGTTGACTTGAGTGAAATCAACAGGGCGGAAAAACATCCGCAAATCAAAATCAGGCAAATCATAAAAAAGTGCTGATGGCTCGGTTTGTTTCTCATTGGCAGATAGCAAAGCAATTGAGTCTATGCCTTTAGGCTGTACCCACCATTGAACCCGGTAGGTAGCTGCAAAATTATGCAGATGTTCTATGTCGGTTGGACTCAGCGGCGCCAGATGGCGCAATACCAAGGCAGTGGTTTCGTCACCGCAAGCAATTTCAATTTGTGGACATTGATCGCGAACCTGCAAACTGCCGATCAATTGCCTCAGGGGTAACAATAATTGACTTAGGTGATCAGGCAGTACCCGGCAAGTTGACATATCCGCAACATAACTGCTTTTTCTTTCATGAAAACCAATCAACACTGTGGATTTTTTGGCCACATAACGTACTGACAATCTGGCTCTGAAACGGTATCCCCAATCAGGCCCTTGCAAAGGTCTGATGATTTGCTCTGGAATCACTTTACCCAGATGGTTTAAGTTGTCTTCGAGGACACGTTGTTTGACCGCTATTTGCGCAAACATATTGGTGTGCTGCATTTTGCAGCCGCCGCAGGCTCCCGGATGCAAACCGAAATGGGGGCAAGCTGCTTGTATTCGCTGCGAGGATGGCTTGATCAATTGACTGAGTGTGCCCTGCTCCCAGTTGTTTTTCTTGCGGTGCACATTGACCGTGACTTTTTCGTAAGGCAAAGCACCTTCAATGAAAACAACCTTGCCGTCATCCCGGTGCGCAATACCCTGGGCATCCAAATCCATGGACTCAATAGACAAAACAGGATTGGGCTTGGGCAATTGGTCAGAAGTCATATCGAAATTCAGCGCGGGGGCAAGAGTTTGACAGGATCAACCGGCTTGCCTTGCTTACGGATTTCAAAATGCAACTTGACTGTTTCAGAGTCGCTGTTACCCATTTCAGCAATTTTCTGACCGCGTTTGACAGACTGGTCTTCACGTACAAGCAATGTCTGGTTATGAGCGTAAGCAGTCAGAAAATTATTCGCATGCTTGACAATCACCAGATTTCCATAACCGCGCAAACCTGCGCCTGCGTAGACAACCCGGCCATCAGCAGCGGCATACACGGCGTCACCGGTTTTTCCAGAAATATCAATGCCTTTGTTTTTGAGATCATCAAAACCTGCACTTAAATTACCGGTCGCAGGCCATGAAAAAACGGTTACGTCATCCGGATTTTCAACCGCAGATGTGGATTGAGTTGTATTCACAGGCGAAGTTTTAGCCTCAGTTCCAGTATTGACCACCTGGCTTGGCGATGTCACTGGTTTGACGACCACAGCCTCAGCTAAGGGGTCCACCATAGGAGGAAAGACTCGCAGAATCTGCCCGACGTCAATGATGTTCGGGTTTTCTATGGAATTCCAGCGAATGATGTCACGCCAATTTTGACCGTGCTCCAAACCGATTTTGATCAAAGTGTCGCCGGGTTTGACCACGTAATAAGCTGATTTAGGCGGTGGTTCATTGACAACCGGGGCAGGCGGCGAAGCAGGCTTTGCATTTGCGGTTGTTGAGCTGGAAGCTTTGTTTTGAGTTGCTTGTTTGACGCGTTGACGATCTTCAATCGGTGCAGGCGCATATCTTCCTGAGGACATACATCCGACTAGAAAACCCAGCAGCAAAGCGACAGGTAAGCACCGGCATCGCAAGATAAAGGTCAAGGACAAGTTATTCATTAAATGATCCCCGGCTTAAGAGGAACGAATAGCACGTTCTCAAGAATACTTTTTTCAATTCCATCTTTGTTTTTGTCAATCACAACCAGACTCTGCTGCCCCCCGGCAGTGACAACTGGCGCGACAAGCCGCCCGCCAGTATCTAGTTGATCAATCCATTCCTTAGGGATATTATCGCCACCGGCAGCGGCAATGATGCCTGCGTAAGGCGCTCCTGCGACATAGCCTTTCATACCATCACCGAAGATCAAATGCAAGTTGGGTAATCGCATAGGGCGCAAGTTTTCTTTTGCTTTCTCATGCAAGCCTTTGATTCGTTCAATACTGTAGACCTCGGTGGACAGCAGACTAAGAACAGCAGCCTGATATCCGCAACCGGTGCCGATTTCAAGCACACGCCCGAGCTTGCCGGTGATTTTTAAATTCCGCCCTTGCCTGAGCAATTCAATCATCCGTGCTACGACATTGGGCTTGGAGATGGTTTGCCCGAACCCTATTGGCAAACTCGTGTCTTCATAGGCTTGATTGGCCAAGGCAGAGTCAATGAAAGTATGTCGTGGAACCGTTCCCATGGCCTGTAACACCAGGTCATCTTCCAAACCGGATTGCAATAATTTTTTGACCATATTGGCTCGAACAGCCGCAGAATCCAGACCAAAGCCTGAAGCTGAAATGGCTTCAGGCTTTTTATTTCCAGCGCTTTTCTGACCTTGGCTCCAGCTAGGGCTGGTAGAGACGCTGCTATTTTTTGTTTGGGCATCCGTCTCTAATTTGACTGGGAAGCTGGGGCGTTGTTTCATTCAAAACAGCTTCAAGTGTTGAGCAAACCGGCAAAGTCGGGCAAGTTGGCGTGGTCAGTCAAATCAACTTGCAAAGGAGTAACAGACACGTGACCGGCTGCTGTGGCAAAGAAGTCAGTGTCATGCGCCTCGTCCTTGGCCGGTCCTGCACTGCCGATCCAATACATGGTTTCTCCCCGTGGGTTTTCTTGCGTGATAAATCGCTCAGCGGGATGTCGGCGACCTAACCGGCAAATTTTCACTGGTTTCAATTGACTCTTAGGAACATTTGGAATGTTCACATTAAGCAACCACGGTTGCTGTTCAGGCGTGTGATTTGCCATCATGGTCAGTACAAACTCTCGAGCGAAATCAGCCGCATCTTCAATATGCGTCCAACCTCTTTCGACCTGACTGAAAGCAATGGCTGGAATGCCCATGAGATAGGCTTCCATGGCTGCGCCTACTGTGCCGGAGTAAATGGTGTCATCCCCCATGTTGGCGCCGTTGTTAATGCCCGAGACAACCAGATCCGGTTTGTAGTTCAACAAACCTGTCAGCGCTATGTGAACGCAATCAGCCGGTGTTCCGGTCACGTACCTGAAGCCGTTGTGTGATTCGCGTATGTAAATGGGAGAGTGCAAAGTCAATGCATTTGATTTGGCGCTGTTATTTTGTTCAGGCGCCACCACTTCAACATCTGCAATTTTCCGCATGGCTTCAAACAAGGCGATAATTCCGGGGGCTAGGTAACCGTCGTCGTTTGAAATCAAAATTTTCATGAATCATCCTACAAAGCATGATTGTATGGTCACCCTGGCGGGCAATCTGATGAAGTTGCCGGCTCACACGCAGTTTTTTATTCCTGATGAAAGTAAACCTTATGAATGTCTGGCAATGTGAAAATCCAACCGGTGTCGAAGCATTGCGCTGGGTCAGTCTACCTACACCTCAGCCTGCCCCAGGTGAAGTACTTATTCGTATACAAGCCGCCAGTCTGAATTTTCCTGACTTGCTGATTGTGCAAAACAAATACCAGATGAAGCCTGAGCTTCCCTTTGTTCCAGGATCAGAATTTGCCGGCATTATTGAAGCTGTCGGTGAAGGGGTAAACCATCTCAAACCCGGGCAATCGGTAGCCTGCCTCAAGGGAACCGGCGGCTTTGGCACACATACGCTTGCTCCGGCGAAACTCTGCCTGCCTCTGCCTTCGGATTTTGATCCTGTGGACGCTGCAGCCTTCATCATGATTTATGCAACTTCTTACCATGCATTGATCGACCGCGCTGAACTCAAGCCGGGTGAAACTGTTTTCATTCTGGGCGCAGCAGGTGGCGTCGGAACGTCTGCCATCCAAATAGCAAAAGCTGCCGGGGCACGGGTGATTGCAGCAGCCTCTTCGGCAGAAAAATGTGATTTATGTTCAAAGCTCGGCGCTGATGAAACCATCAATTACAGCGATGGCAGTTTCAGAGAAAAACTCAAAGCCATGACAGATGGCAAAGGTCCGGATGTCATTTACGACCCTGTCGGCGGTGAGTATTCAGAACCGGCATTGCGATCTATCGCCTGGCGTGGCAGGTACTTGGTTGTCGGTTTTGCTTCGGGTCCTATACCCAGTATTCCTTTGAACCTGGCCTTGTTAAAAGGCGCTTCTATCGTAGGTGTGTTCTGGGGTGAATTTGCAAGACGCGAGCCGGCTAACAATACAGCAATGATGACTAAATTAATAGAATGGTATTCAGAAAAGAAGATCAAACCAGTCATCGACTGTACAATGCCCATGAGCCAACTTCAGGAGGCTTACAGTCGAATGAACCAAAGACTGGTGATGGGCAAACTGGTGATGGTCAACGAGTAAAACTAAACCAGTTAATCAATGGCAAAATCATTTTTTTACGTTTTTAATAACGTCAACCCTGACTTGTTAACTTTAAGGATAAGGTAATTTATGGCACAAATTCTTCAATCGCTTTACAAAACATTATTCGCAGGCCTAGTCCTGCTGATCATTGTTCTGTTTATCACCACTTCAATCACTGGCAACCCTATCCAATTCAGCCACGTCTGGTCAACTTTTGTTGTCCGCTGGTTGCATGTGGTCTCCGGCGTGATGTGGATCGGCCTGTTGTGGTATTTCAACTTTGTGCAAATTCCCTCCATGCCCAATATTCCAGATGAGCAAAAGCCTGCCATCAGCAAAGTCATTGCGCCCACAGCTTTGTTCTGGTTTCGCTACGCCGCCTTGGCAACTGTGATCACAGGTTTATTGGTCGCCTGGATGCAGGGCTATATTGTGCAAGCTCTGACCTTGCAAACCGGTGTGGTCGCCATCGGTCTGGGTATGTGGATCGCTCTGGTCATGGCTTTTAACGTGTGGTTCATTATTTGGCCGAATCAGAAAAAGGCTCTGGGCATTGTGGTTGTCGAAGCTCCCGAGAAAGCTAAAGCAGCACGCTTGGCCATGCTCACCTCACGTCTTAACACCATGCTCTCCATCACTATGCTCTATATGATGGTAGCTCAACAAAATGCTGCGTTGTAATTCCTAGCAACTAGGACTTGTTCAAACGAGTCCTTTAAGTAAGAACCGCATTAAGCAATTAATGCGGTTTTTTTATTCTACTTACTTAAACGGCCACTGTGGTTTCAAACCATTAACTGAACCCGTATGCCTTGAATCAATATATTCAAGACCTGTAAAAAAAGTAAGGCAGCTAAGGGTGAAATATCTACGCCTGCAATCATCGGAATGAATGCGCGGAAAGGTTTCAACAAAGGAGTAACCAAAACTTCAAACAGATTTTTCATCTGCTCATTGGCTGAAAACCAGGAAAGCAGCGCTGAAACAAATATCATGCCGGTAACCCCGGAAATACAAGCGGATATCAACTCAAAACATGTTGAAACAAAAATACCTGCATCAGAAAAATTTCCGGTAATCAGCAAATATTTCAAAAATGAATACAGGCACAGCACGACGTATGCAGCTGTCAGTGAAGATAAATCGATGTTCTTGATGGCAGGAATAATTTTTTTAAGGGGCAAGACAAGCCAGTCTGTCACTTTAAAAACAAACAACCCTATGTTGCCCCCAATCCATTTCAGGTTAAGTTTGATCAACTGACAATAAAACCTGAAAAGAAGCAGAGCCGTGAAAAAAGAAACCAGCGTCTGTGATACGAACAGCAGGAGTTGAGTCAGCATCTCACGGCTATCAGGCAGCAACCGCTATTTTTTGAGTAAAGCCTAATTGATCCAAGGCAGTGGACAAATGTCCAAGTGTCTGATCGATGTTATGAAGTTTTTCAAGCCCGAACAAACCGATTCGAAATGTCATGAAATCAGCAGGCTCATCGCATTGCAAGGGTACGCCGGCGGCTGTTTGCAACCCTATTGCCAAAAACTTCTTGCTGTTTTGAATGTCTGCGTCTGTGGTGTAACTGACCACCACGCCAGGCGCTTTAAAACCCTCAGCGGCAACGCTGACAATTCCCCTACTTTCCAGCAAGGCGCGCGCATGTGCTCCCAATTCAATTTGTTCCTGGCGGACTTTCTCAAAACCGTAGAGTTGAGTCTCGAGCATGACCTCTCGCAGACGAGTTAAAGCATCTGTAGGCATGGTTGTGTGGTAAGAGTGGCTGCCTTTTTCATAGCTTTCCATGATTTGCAGCCATTTTTTTAAATCACAAGCAAAACTTGTGCTTTGCGTGGTTTCAATAACCTGCCTGGCGTGTTCACTTAGCATGACCATGGCACAACAAGGGGAACCACTCCACCCTTTTTGCGGCGCACTGATGATTACGTCAACGCCTGTAGTTTGCATATCCACCCACATAGCACCTGATGCAATACAGTCGAGCACAAAAATTCCGCCGTAACTGTGAACGGCATGAGTGACTTTTTTCAGATAGTCGTCAGGCAGGATCAGACCGGCGGAGGTTTCAACGTGAGGAGCAAAAACCGCGGCAGGCTTTTCACGCAATATAGTTGCCACAACCTCTTCAACAGGGCATGGAGCCCAGGGCGATTGCTTTTGACTGCTAAGGGGTTTTGCCTTTAAGACAATGGACTCTGATGGTATGTGGCCCATGTCAAAAATCTGGGTCCAACGATAACTGAACCAGCCGTTGCGAATGACCAGCACTTTTTTACCTGTGCCGAATTGCCTGGCCACAGACTCCATGCCGAAGGTTCCACTGCCGGGAACCAAAACAGTTGAATGGGCTTTGTAAACCTGCTTCAAAATTTGGGAGATATCACGCATCACGCCTTGGAAACGTTGTGACATGTGATTGAGTGCACGGTCTGTGTAGACAACAGAAAATTCAAGCAGTCCATCCGGATCAATTTCAGGGACTAGTCCAGGCATTTGAAAGCTCCGTTAATTCAGTATGAGGGGAATAAATTGGGGTGGCTGATGGGGCTCGAACCCACGACAACAGGAATCACAATCCTGGACTCTACCAACTGAGCTACAGCCACCAC
>Ga0049081_10000389_pt1 | contig 16845 bp, 20 predicted proteins | sample GreLakmeER78MSRF_FD_66717 | JGI IMG/M metagenome (GOLD analysis project Ga0049081, IMG submission 66717) | Freshwater lentic microbial communities from great Laurentian Lakes, MI, USA - Great Lakes metaG ER78MSRF | ecosystem: Environmental > Aquatic > Freshwater > Lake | place: Great Lakes...
CAACAGTTATGAACTTAATATAGTAAAAAGTTTAGTATATTTTTGAAAGACGTTTTGAAGTTATACTAAATTAAACAATATAGGAACTACCCGTATATTAATGTTTTTTTATACAAAATTGAGTATATATTTTGCGGCAACATAAGATATTGTAGAAATTTCCAATTTCCTATTCAGTTTTGGAAAGATCATTGAATGTTGCTACTTTTTCTAAGTAAGTAATCATAGTACCTTCAAACTCTATTCTACCAAGATGAGATAGTTTAATTGTTGGATCAACCCAAACTTTTCCACCAATATCTTGCCAGTATCTACAGAACCCATAATCTTCAGATAAAAATCTATTTAGATGAGGGTCAATATAAGAATTAAAAAATGCGTATGTCAATTTTCTTTCTTCTTCATTCAATGAACCGGTGTCATCGTTATATTTTAAGTGAGGATATTTTTCTATAAGCTTCGCAAAAGCTTCTCTTTTAATAAGCATAAATCCAGTTCCGGCATCAAAGATTTCTAAAGCGCCATTAATAATGCTCAATTTATTATCTTCTTTTTTTCTTATTGGATTCACTACAAATCTAACGCTATTTTCAAGCAATTTTTCAGGCTCAATACCGTTATTAACATTTTCTTTTACTGCCTCCCAATTAATTGATTTAATTGGATAAGCAGCAGTAATAATTTCTTGATCATGCCATAACAATTTAATAATATCTTCTGGTTGAAAAGCAATATCTGCATCAATAAACATCATATGAGTTAACTGATTTTGTGCAAGAAATTTTGCAGCCATATTATTTCTTGCTCTGTTAATTAAAGAATCAGTAATAGTAGCAACAGCAAACTTAATTCCATGATCTCTAAAATACATAACTGTTTTAATAAGCGACATCATAGTTGGCTCGCTTATTTGCCGATCATAACAGGGTATAGCAAATAGAACATTCCATTTTTTCATTTGTTCTTGATTTATTTCTATTGATAATGGTTTTTGATTAATTGTCATAAAAAACAGTATACTATAAAAAGTGGGCTGAGTTGCCCCAGCCCACTTTTATTTTGTAATTATAAAAATTATTTTTTAACAATAGTTTTAATTTTCTTAACTTCTTTAGATTGAGAAGCATTTTTATTCGCTTTTTTTGCGTTCTCAATTTCTGTTGCATTTTCGGATAATACCCTAAAATACAAAGTTGAATTGTTTTTGTCAAAGTGAATTTGCACATTCAAATTGAGCTTTTTAGCTTGAGCCCTAATTCTCTGCTGCATTGAATTATATTTGTTACCAAATTCAATATTGCTGATTGAATAGGGTTTACCATTTTTGCTTGACAAGAGCAATGTTTCAATAATGTTTCTTAACTCTTCAGATGTCCGGCCTGAACGAGAAATTACTGGGAAATTATTGGCTTCTTTAATTTGCATTTTCTTCTCCTATAGTTGGTTTTGTTATTTAGCCATTTAGGCTTGACTAGAATCTTAACAGCATGATTAACTATCCACTACACTTTTAATAAAAAATTTTTTAATTTTTTAAAGGAGATAACAAAGCCTTCTCTAATTGAGCCGACAATATTGCATTTTGAATAGTAAGATCAGTTATCTTTTCCGACAGTTTTCTTATTATAACATTGGCATCAATTAAATTTGTATCTTTTACAAATTCTGCATCCATAATCCCTCCTCTTCTGATTGTATCTTTGTTTCTGAGAATCCGGGCACAAATTCTCTCAAATTATGATCATATTTGTTTACTGATTTAAATTCATCCATTTCATAATCTATATTAGAATCATTGCCTAAAATTTCAATTTCAACTTCTGTTTCTATTGCCATATTTTCTATAGCATTAAATACAGAGCCAGCTAGGGCATCAGCTAAATCTTTAGAACCAGAACTTGGGTGATCAATTTTATTGTTTGAAAACAATCTTAATTTTAACAATTCATCTTCCACCAATATTGAGTTCCAATAACCTCTCAAACGAGTATCGTATATTGATGTCATTAATGTATCATAATCAGTTTTTTTTACTGAATGAAAATCAGCATTTATTCCTTGAGCCCTCAAGCTTTGAATCATTTCTATTGATTGCCATCTGTCAAATGTAACTTTAGCAACATCAAATTTTTTACAAAGGTCAACAATTAGCTGCCTTACTGAAGCAAAATTAATTTCTTCTCCGGGTGCTGCTTTCCAAGAATGCACTAAATCAACATTAATTATTGGGAGAGTTTCTACTCCAATTGATGTAGTAATTTCTTTAAAACCAGAGCAATGAGACATGCACAATGCAGTTCTATCTCTTTTAAAACCTAAATCTATATGAATAAAACGCCTATGCCCATCTGTACTGTTAAACCATTTATGGAATCTACCCTCTTCATCAATTGGATCATCTGCATACATAAAAGCTTTTCTTACTTTATCTTCATCTCTAAAATAAGCATCTTCCATAGTTGGTGGTTCACATTCAAACCTAGACGCAGCTTCAATTGGGTTTCTAATATATTCTGATTCTAATTGTTCTCTTTTAATTGTAGGATTAACTTCCCAAGTTGCGGCTTTTATTGACCAAGTTTTAGGTTCTTTTTTTTCTCTAGAATTAAAATATCTTTGTTGAATAAAATCACCTTTATACCTGGGAAAGGATAGCAATATAACTTTACCCATTTCTGGAAACCGAGACATAACTGATAGTTTACTCATATTATAAATTGCAGATGCAGAGCCCTTTGATCTTAAATCACCTTTTAATTCACTATCTGTTTTAAATGCCGATATTTCATCTAATATTACCGTTAATACTTCATACCCTTCCCAACCTTCACTTTCAGAGTGGCCTGAAAACAATCTTACCGGCCGCGAAAAGAAAAATATTTCTGATACTCTAGGTTCAAATCCAACATTATTAAAATATGGAGATGATAGCAATAAATTTTTTAAAGGTTCAAAAAATACTCTTTGAGCTTGCTGCGCATTTACTGCTAGATTCAAAAGGTCTATATAAACACCATGAGCTTTACCAAAATAACCAAGGGGGTCTCTTAAACAATGTAGTAAATAAACAGTATATGCCATTGATATGCGAGCACAATGATCTTTACCGGACCCTTTGCCAAGCATACAAATAACTTCATTGTCGGTATATTTATCATAATAATCAGAACCTTCTTTTTCACCATAAATTTTTTGTAAGGTTGTTTTTTTCAAAATCTGGGTGCTATGCTTGACTATCTCAAGTTGTATATCTGATAAAGGAGGTAGTCCTAAAAAATGTTTATCTTGAACAAAAGTAGTAATATCTACAGGATTCTCCATAAGTTCATCTTGTCTAAGCAATCTATCAAAATCATTAAATTCCAAGTTAACACCAAGAAAATCAGACATTATCTAAACCTCTTTCGTCATTGCAAAACAACGGTCTCAAATTATGGCCAAAATCCAGCCTAAATGCCAAAAATAGGGTTCTCAAATTATGATCAATTTTAGCCCTAAATGTCAAAAATAGGGTTCTCAAATTATGATCCTTCTTGGACAACATCCATGTGCTTTCCTGTCATAATTTCAAAAGCGATTTCCAATTCCTTCCTCACTTCTTCAGCAATAGCAGGATGTTTTGATATAACATCTCTCAATATTTTTGATAAAATTTGATTAACATTTTCTGCTTTTTGCATTCTGGCAATATATTCGCCATCAGTTTGGTTTCCGCCCATCAGCTTGTGTAGCTGAGCTTTCTTAGTTGCCAATTCTCCAGCCAGCTTAATTGCCTGAATACGGGCAGCTACCATGCCATTGTCTGTAGCAATATTTATTGTTTCCCAAGCTTCCTTGCTTAGTTCATCAAATTCAGTTAAAGCTTTTATTGTATTAAATTGAACTTTTTCTAAAAAAAATGGATCTTCATCAATCATTTGATTTAAAATTAATTTATATTCTTCTATATAATCTTTTACTTCGTTAATTGACAAGCCCATCAAAGAAGCAATCTCCCTCATTGAATAACCTTTTACATGCAAAACTCCAACTTTTTCTACATCTTGAATTTTATTTATCAAGCTTTTTTGCTTTACATGCTCTATGTCTGACATTTAAAAATTAACATCCTTGGTTATATCTTATCACACAAACTACAGTTTTGTTGATTAAGGCACTATTCATCAACTGAAAATGCTATTTTTTTACCAGCAGATTCAGCAGCATCTCTCAACCTTGGCAGAGGCAGACCATGAACTTTTGTATACTCAACACGATAATTAAACCACCCCTCAACTGCCTTCCACATTCTGTCATCAGTGTTTTCAGCCAATTCTTCCAATTCCTCTTTGGATAGAAGATAACTAAGGACCCCTAATGGCATATAAACAACTACATCGTAATTAGAGTCTTTATTTTTAGAATATTTATTTAAAATTGATTGAAAATTTTCAACCATTTTCCTGACCGGTTCACCAGAGAAAAAATCAACATTGCCATAAATGTTTCTTTCTCTTGGACAAACATCATCTACACCAACAAAAGCTCCGTAGCTTCTGCAAACAAGGGGTCTGTATTTATAGATCGTGCATCCATTTTTATAGAATGCACACTTTCTTTCTGTTTTACCGCCAAATTCCCAAGTTGGGTCATTCATTGCCTCTTTTAAGGAATCAACAACTGATTTAAACCACTCGTCAGCATATTCTTTACCCTTGTCTTCTAAGTATAAATAAAATTGCTGCGTAATATTGTAGGCTATACTGGCACATTCGGTCATATGTATTGTTAAACCAATTGTGCAGCAATGCCCAGACCCCAGGCATTTGTATTTTGTTTTATTCTGGCTTGCTTCTATAATCCTTGCATTATTATAAACCATATCAAGTTCAGCAAAAATTGCTAAATCACCGGGAGACACTTGCCTTTGCATTTACAACCCCATGCCTTTCTTTTTCATCTGCATCATTTTCCGTCTATCTCTTTTCATTTGCTCAGCTTTCCGTTGCATCGGGGATTTTGGTTTTTTAGATGTTGAAGATAAATTTCTTCCCTTACCTCTAAATTTAAGCAAATCGTATTTACTGCACCAATTGTAAAGACCCTGTGGGGTAATTTCTATATTATAAGTTTGCTTAAGTAACTTCACTATATCAGTCAAATTCATGCGCTTTTTAACATAATGTTCGTAAAGCCAACTTTTATCTTTGTAAGGTTCAAGAGACATGTTCTTTTGCCATCAAATAATACCACAATCCAATACCGATTGCATCAACAATATCGTCATCTTTTAAATTATCTTCAGAAATTTTAAAATATTTAATAATAATATCTCTAACGCGATTTTTTCTTTCTTTCTTTTTTTTAGATTCAGTGTCAAATATAGATTTATCTGATTTAGAAATATTTTTATATCCTATACCTCTTTTCCAAATCATCGGATTAATATCTGTAACTTTAAAACAATATGTTTGAACAATACCCCAGGTATATCCAATTATATAAGAAATAATTCTACTTGTTTGAAAATTTTGAATATAAACTGATTGTTCAATAATACATATTGTAGGGTTATATTGTTTACAAATTTTTTTAATACCGCTATTAATTTCATTAAATTTTACAGCAATGTCATTTGTTTTTGTAAATTTAATTTTACCGCAGTCAACCAAATTAGGATTTTTATTAAACTCAATTACGGCCCAGCCAAGAGAATGAGAGGATGGATCTATTGATAAAATAATTTTATCGTTATTGATGATATTTTTTAGATTCATTCCATTCCATCTCTAACTTTTTTTTCATCCCAACCCCACCCGACTAGTCTTTTTACATACCTTTCTCTTTTGCAATTTTCACATATATCTTCTTTATTATATTTAGACAACACTGTAGTACAAGTTTTTGTTTTGCAAATTCTTTTTTTATTTTTATTGCGTTTTTTTTCGTAGTAATTTTCTAATAATTTTTTATTAGTTACGATTTTTCGGCACTCAGCGCAGCAATATATGCTGTTGTAGGATCTTGGAGTAAATTTTTTACCGCAATCTAAATTTTTGCATACTTGCTTTTCTTGTTTATCATTCTTCAACACCTTCTCCCCAACACAAAGCAGACAAATTACAATCAGAACAATGTTTAGAGGTTCTCTTGTAAGGTCTGTCAGGGATACTACCGTTTATGTAGTTCCCATAAATCTCTCTATATTTTTTAAACAATTTGTCTATAAAAGGTTGATCTTTTTCTATATAAATTGGCAAAATTTCTTGATTATTTTTACATTCATAAATTACAAAACCGCTGTCTAGGTTAAGACATTCCATATATATTTGAGCCTGACGATAGTGTTCATCTTTTGGTTTATTATAAAGCTTCCTGTAGTGAAATCCTTCTGAACTTATTGATTTTAACTCAATTAGTTTTTCTCCATGCCAATTGATAATTCCGTCAGCAGTCCCCTCAATTGGCGGGGATGAATAACTCACCGGTATTTCCTCAGCAACCAATACCCCCATTTCTTTAAAATAGCCATATAATCTATCATGGACAGCATGACCATTATCAAAAATTCTAAGCGTTTGCGCTTTAAAATCTGGAGTAATTGATACCCCTTCAAACATATAGTACCAATAACGAGAGCATTGATTCGTGTAACTCGGGTGAAAACCTTTTACTTTTTTAAACTCTGGTTTATTTCTTTTCACTAAAGCATCATCAATTGATTTATTTAAACTATTTTCTAATTCATTAATTGTTAATTCTTCCACTACAACAACTGGTTTAACTGGTTGTTTTAATTTTTTTAAAGATTTCATTGCATTCCGCCCTTTGCTGCTAGTTTTAAAGCATTAATGTTTTCAGTTAACGCTTCATACATTGTTTTCCATATATCGTTAACAAATTTGTCTTGATCTTCCATAATTGCAGATTTTCTTTTAAAACTTTGAGATTTTACAATCATTAAAGTTCTATATGCCGCTAATATGTTAGCATACTTAACCGCTTGCATCCCTATATAATGGTCAGGGTTTTCAATAATATCTTGAATTATACGCATGCATTCAATAAATTCTTCAGCTTTATCCCCCATATGGGTAGCAAGAACTTCTGTGTTTACAATAATATCCGCCATTACAAATCCTTTCTTAAATCTTCTGTTTTGACAACTGCTTGTTTAATATATGGTTTTTGGATTCCAACAATATATTTATAAATATAAATACCAAAATAATATCCATCATCCCAGTTGTAACTAACACCAAAAGCTCTCCAATGAGATAGTTTATCACAAAAAAACCGATATTTTCCTTTAAACATTTTTAATTATTTCTCCAATCCATTTAGCAACTGGTGATGCAACGGCATTTCCACACATTTTATATCTATTTGTGTCGGCAATAATTTTTCCTTCATCATCATATTTAGTATGATTATCTGGAAAACCCATAAGCCTTTCGCACTCTAGCGGAGTTAATTTTCTCAACACCAGCTCTGGGGTCATCACTCCATGTTGAGAAATTGTATCAAGAGTGTATGACGGGTCATTTTCATCACCAAAACCCTTGCCTTGTGGACCAGAAGTGTCTGAACGACCAATAATAGTTCCCTGTATCGGGATTGCAGCAATTGATTGCTCCAACCCAACAAGCGGAACTTGACCGCCACCAGTCCCCATTCTGTGTTTTAATGTTGGAACAATTTGATCTTCGTAAATACGAATGTCATCAACTCTTGTGCCATCAACAATAATTGGATTTTTATAAGCAATGTGCGGAAAATTATCGCCATTATGATGCTCTGCTCTCAGTGTTGGAACAATGTCTTGAGAAACACCTGCACCCTGACGAACCATCGTGCCGGGTTGAAATACAGTTACTCCCCTTTCACTTTCAAGGCTAGATTGACTAGAGCCTGCCTCAGTCTTTCTGGCAATCTGTTTCCCTTTCTTTCCGCTCTGTTTAAAATGCCCTTTGCTGTCTTTGGGGACAGGTAATATTTGCTCGGGACATCTTGCAACGGTTCCAGGATCGTAGCAAGCAAGCAAGAAGATTCTTTTTCTGCGTTGGGCGAGCCCAAACCATTGTGCATCCAGGATGTGCCATTCAATCGCCAATGCCCCGATGTTTGCCATTTCGTCAATGACTTTTGCGAAGTCATTTCCTTTATTACTACTGAGGGCTCCTGGGACATTTTCCCAGATTGTCCACTTTGGAAATTCATTTCTAGTTGCATCTCTCATCTCCTTTATAACTCTAATTGCTTCGTGAAATAACCCTGATCTTGAACCTTCTAAACCTCCACCCTTGCCTGCTACTGATAAATCTTGGCATGGGCTGCCAAAAACAATACAGTCAACTGGGGTTAATTTAGAACCATCAACATCTCTAATATCAAAATATTTAGGGACAGTTGGCCAATGCTTTCGTAATACTGATTGACAATGCTTATCCCACTCCACTTGCCATTCGCAATTCCAACCGGCACCCTCCATGCCTAAATCAAAACCGCCAACACCTGCAAAAAGTGAACCAAATGTATTACTCATAGTCTGTTCCTTCTACTAATTCTCTAAAGACATCCCAATCTATGATAGCAACTTTAGACTCGGAATCCTCTCCTAATACAACAGAAATGCATGGATATTTATAATTAGAATTCCAAGCATCTTTTCTCATCTTCTTCCAATTTTTTAGATTTAAAGTAAAACTTTTCCCGTTATGTTTATAATCAACTAAAAACTTATTTAAAGAAGCATCACCTTTCTTAAGTCCACGACCAGAATTTTTGACAGCCTTAGCTTTATCTTTTTTTATTTCTTCTTTTTCGGTTCTTTTCATTTCCGCTCTCCGATTGGGTCAAAAATTTTTAAACCTTTACGTTTAATTAAAGATTTAAGCACCTTATCACACTGCGATTGCCAGTTGTATTCTTTAATAACTTTAGGGGCTTGCTTATAATAATAATCACACTGGGAATCAAAATCATCAACCGCTTTTTTCATCAACTCAACTGTTGACTCAAAGCTTGGGATAATTACTTCTCCAGTGTGATAACCGGAATGCTGTGTTTTACCAAGAGTAGATTCAATAATATTATTACCAAGATATTTCTCATACGAACACCACCGACTTGTTGATATCGTTGGCATACCCGTAGCCAAAGCTTGTAGAGGTATCAACCCGAACCCTTCACCCTCCGTAGGGTAGATTAAGATATCATGATCATGATACAACTTCACCATATCTGATTGGCTTAATGTTTTGTATATTTTTATAATATTAGAAAACTTATCTTCCTTAAATAAATCCATAACACTGAATCCATCATCCCCGTGATATTTCAACGTAAGAGTAATATCGCTTCTATCTTTAAATAGAGTAGTAAATGCTTTCTCAACAAGGTCTGCTCTTTTGCGAGGACTATCTGAATCAACATGCAAAAAACGAATCTTGCCCCGGCCACCACGCTTGAACGGTTTCCACATATCGTCAACACCAAGTTCAAAAACAAATGTAGGAGTGTCAACACCAGAATTAGCAACAGCGTCAGCAGAAAATTGATTCCCCACCCAGATTTCATCAAATGTTTTCATGGTAGGAATCCACCAATCCCAAGCCTTAGTAGCTTCTAAGTAAGTACCATTAATCTTATATTGATGATCGTGATGTTTTTTAAAACCAGGCTGGCGAAAATCTTGACCAGATGTAGGATGATGCCATTCTGGTTCCATATAAAACATTTGAATCTGTGCTGATGGGTCATTTTCAACAACCTGCATTTGCTTACCATAATAAGTAAACCGATTAAAATGCTTTATAATGTTGTTATATCCATAGCTATAGCCAAATATATTATTTGCATCTTTAATATGCTGATCAGTGTGAATTGAAAATATCATCCTTTGATTGCTTTTTCCAGCTCCACAACTTCTTTATTGGAAAGATCAATGCTTGACAAACCATTCCATTTACTTTCTTTGTAGGTATACCAAGCGCCTTTGCGCTGAATAATATCCATATCAATAGCAATATCAATCAACTCTCTCTTTGTATCAATCTGACCTTGCTGAGGCAAGACATAGTAGTAACCTGTGCTGCCGATTGTCGGGCATTGTTTTGTTTTTTCAACTGTCCAAGTTGCTTTTTGGCTTGTAATCATGTTATTTTCTTCTCGTTCCATTTCGCCTTTAGACATAGACAAAAACAATTTAACAATATTAGACATGTTATGGTGGACTGTATTACCCATCTTGGCTTTAGTTATTGCATACATACCACTAAGATCAACAGTTTGGTGAGCAACGAACAGCATGATGTTTCGTTCTTTGTGTAAATAATTTACTAACTTCTGCAAAAAATAACCTTGCGACCTAGCCGACAAGCCCATTGCTTTACCACTTTCCGGCTTATCGTAAAATTCTTCTTTAACAATATTAGACAACGAGTCAAACAAGAAAATATGTTTTTCTTTATCATCACTTAGATATCCAATAATATTTTTCATAATGTCCTCAACAACAGTTGATTGAACAATGACAACATCTTCAATATCAATACCGCACTTCTTTGCGTATTCATCATTATAAGATGATTCAGAATCCACAATTACTGGGCGATACCCCATCTTTTGGGCCTCTGCGATAATTCTAAAACACATTGTTGTTTTACCAACAGACGGAGTGCCCCAGAATAAATGGGTTGCCCCAGAATTTAAACCACCATTCAAGGCTCTGTTTAAACCAACACTCGGGGTTGGAATAACTTCGTGAATAGGCATTGTATCGCCTTTTCGTTTATCTACTATTAACACATTCCTCCTTTATTGAAACGTTCTATTTAGTATTCTTGATTTAATAATTGTTGTTGAGATATTTTCTGTGTAAGGGATAAACATCACCCCGATATTGCGTTCGTCAAGCCATTCTTGGGTGAATCCCATTTGTTTATAATAATCTTTACTTTGCCAGTCAGAACCAACAATTACAAGATTAGCTTTAGCCTCTATGATAGCAGGCTTAGAGTCAGCACCGCCCGAATTTACAATTACTTTGTCCACCCATTTGCAAGAAGAAACAACTTCCATTCTTTCAGCTAGGCTGCAAATTGGGGGCTCTTTGTATTGAGAGCAAAACTCATCTGTGTTAACAGAAACGACTAAATATCCATTATCGCCAACTGCCTTTTTGCACCTCTCCAGCAATCTTGAATGACCAGAATGAAATAAATCAAATGTACCACCTGTATATACAATCATCTTACCTCCAGTGAAATGACCAGAATGAAACAAATCAAATGTACCGCCTGTGGAAATAATCATTTTGCATCCAACGAGGCGCTGACAAAATTCCATTTGTTAGCATTATGAAAAGTAAATCTCTCAACACCGTTAGCATCAGCTAATGCATCTGAGTATTCAAACATAACCTTATCAAGATCTTTAAATTCAAACTCATTAGTGTCATTGACCAAAACCGTTGGAGCACTAGGAATGCTGACTGTCTTGCAGTTAAGGCCAGCCCAAGCCAACACATTCCTGGAATCCAAGTGCTTCACCCCTGTCCTAAAGTCCATAGCACCCCTTCTCCACACATTCATACTTGCCAATGTTGCAGCAATTAAAAATGATTTGTCATCAAGTGTATTTATCAACTCAGACATTGTACCAGAAAAACTAGGTATTACTTCACCAGAATACGGTGCAAATTGCATTATGCGGTCTGTCCCATCAAGCATTGATAAAATAGTATCCACAGCCCCTGGCAAGATAATATCGTCATCTCCAACGACCCACACATATTCTCCGTCACCAGCTGTCATCCCATATAAACAGTTTCCATCACAACCAATATTTTGTTTTCTAATTGAATACTCAGATACATAATCTTTATATTTATAAACTATATTCCCCGCAAATCCGTCTTGGTCATTGTCAGAAACGATAATCTCAACACGGTCATTATGTTGAGATGCAATACTGCTTAAGCAAGCATCAAGTGATTCTCTCCTGTATGTCGGAATGTATACAGTTAACTTCATTTTGTTTGATCCAAAATTAATTTAATTCTATCTATATATTTTTTGGAAACATATTCCCAAGTCATATTTTGATTAATAAACTCGGCACTCTTGTATGTTTTATCACACACTTCGGCATAATTATTAGCTACATACAACATCTTATCACATAGATCATCAAAATCTGGCTCTGCCCACTCCCCAGCATTTTCATATATGCCAGTCATATTTTTAGTTCCCCATTTGAAATTAAGAGGGATGGACATGTCTGCAAATTCAGAAGTAGCGAGGGCATTTGTGCAAATGGTAGGAATTCCTTTGGCAATTGCTTGAAACGGGATTAACCCCCAACCCTCACCACTTGTCGGATATAGCAAACAATTTGCGCTATCATATATAGCACCAAGATCTTCGTTTGTTACTTGATGATTAATCACTGTAATTCTTGGGTGCTCAAGGGGATACATAATACCATTTTTATAGATCCTTGCATCCTGCGGCCCATTTGATTTATAAATAAGTTCATAATTATTATCGTTCCCAAAAACTTTTAAAAACGCATCAACAGCCATTTGAGAATTTTTACGAGTTGACGGAGATCCAATTGATAAAAATTTAAATGAACCTTTTGTATATTGTTTTTTAGGAAAATATATTTTTGGGTCAACACCTAATTGAAAATTATAAACAGGCTTAGTAACGCCTGAGTTCATAAAAACATTCCTCATCGCCCTAGATGTTGTCCAAATTTCATCCATTCTATTGCAATGATCAACCCAATCAATTGGTATAAGGTTTGTTTCCCAATAAGTCATGCCAACAGAATATTTTTTAAAATTAACAAACTCGGTTGGCAAACAATGATTAATAACAATACCATCTTGGTTACTAGAAACAATTCTTGTGAAGCCAATGCCTATTTCATTATTTTGAATTATCTCTGTTGACTTGTCTCTATACGGCAACAATCTTTCAATCGGAAGATCACTGTCTTTAAAAAAATCCCAAAAACTATCAGATACTTGGCTATATCCATCTGTATAACCAACAATTGTGTTATCAACCCATTTAATCATTTATTTTAACCAATTTTTTTCTTTTGATATAATCATCTACTAAAATAATCTTATCTGCTGACTCAAGCTTGAAAGAATCTAACCTATTCAGTGTGTTTTTGTCTTCAATTTTAGATAAACGAATTGCATACCAATTATGTTCTTTTAACATATTTTTTACTTTCTGGTACACCGTAGAGAATATTACAATCTTAAAAAATTGCCTACCATCCCAGCAATAAACGCTTGCCATTTCTTTTCCAGACGATGTAATAAAATTTCGTATATTAAAGATGTATGCGAGAGTTTTTTCATCATTTACAAAACCAATCCCGTTATCATAAAGCCATTTATGTTCATGCTCAATGCCATTTTTCTTTAGCATCATAATTTTAAATAGATTTGAATCTTCTGCGTTATAAACATCACAATATGCATGGAGGGTTCTATCTCCAATTAATGCGTAAACGTAATCTCGCTGAGCCAGCTCGGTATTTCTTTCACCAAAAACCGTACAAGAGCCGGAGTGATCTTCAAATTCAACTCTTAAATAATTTGTAGCTTTCTTGGTAGACCTAACAACCGCTTTTATAAGAGTAAGATTTGACATTGTTTCGTGAAAATCATTAGCGTTTTCTACAAATTCATCAATAATTGTTTTATGTTGACTGGACTCAATCGGGAATCCTAGAATTGGTAGATAATACTTTTCATGGTCAAATTGAGAAACATGCCCAATTGATTTAAAAGCGCCAACTTTGTCCAAGTTTTCTCTCAAAGGAGCTTTAACAGCAGACTTGGAGCATTTGTTTGTAAATTCTTCAAATGAATTAAAAGGTCTTTTAGATTTAATTTCTTCTATTGCACTAACGCCGCAACTTACTATATTGGATAAACCAAAACGAATCCCCTCTTCCTCCCCAGCAATTGACATAGAAAAAAACTCATCAGATTTATTAATGTCTGGTCCGTATATTTTCAACCCTAACCTTTGAGCTTCCATCAGGTAAGCAGTAATTTTGTCAGATGCTGATTCGTTATAAAGCAAAGCCCATATGAACTCAAGAGGGTAATTAATTTTCAACCACATTGTCTGATAGGACATTAGTGAATAAGCAACAGCGTGGGATTTATTAAACATGTACAATGCCGACATTTCAAACTCTGTCCAAATCTTTTCAGACTGAGCTACTGTCAGATATTTATTATTAACAAACTTATTTTTATATTTATCAAACCCAGCAACATCTCTTTTTTTGCCAATAATTTTACGCAAAGAGTCGGCTTCGGACCAAGTAAAATCCGCCAGCAAAACTGCCATTTGCATCAATTGCTCTTGGAAAATAACAGCGCCGTATGTTTCTTCCAAAATGGGCTTAACAATATCATTTGGGTATTTGGGTTTCGCCCTACCTTTCTTGCAATCAATGTACCTTGCACCTTGAGATAACAAAGCACCAGGTCTTACCAATGCGTTTGATACAACAAGATCGTTGAAATTATCAATACCCATTCTTTCAATAAGATTGCGATATGCAGCAGCATCTGTTTGGAATACACCAACGGTATTGATGTTGGTAAAGTTTTCAAACACTCTTTGGTCATTTAGGGCTAACGATTGAGCCCTTACATCAAGCCCTGTACGCTCCAGGATCTTGTTTAAGCAATCTTTAATGACAGATACGGTCTTTAGACCCAAAATGTCAATTTTAATAAGCCCGACAGCCTCAGCGTCTTCCATTGCAAAAGCGGTAACGGCTGATCTCTCGCCACCTTTGGAATCTTTACGAGATTCAACAGGGCATACCTCGGTAAGTGGCACGGATGAAACAACCATACCAGCAGCATGAACTCCAACGGTACGAATTCTGTTTTCCAGCTTTGAAGCAAGCGGTATAATATCTTTATATTTATTGATAAAAACCTTGCCTTTGTCTGTGGCTTTAAGTTCATCAATTGTTTCAAAAAACGGGGTGATGGAATTGATTTCAGCAAACGGAACTTGCAAGACTCTCGCTACATCCTTCACGGCACTCTTTGGCTTAAATGTGCCATAAATTGAAATTGCGGCAACATTATTTTCGCCCCAACGAGTAAAAAGATATTTCTTAATTTCATCTCGGCGTTTATCTTCAAAGTCCAAGTCAATATCGGGATAGTCGTTTCTTTCAGGATTAATAAAACGCGCAAACAAAAGATTATATTTAATCGGGTCAACTTGCGTGATATCCAACAAAAAGGCCATCAAGCTTCCCCCGACAGACCCACGACCAGTGCCTCGCCCTACATTGTTGCCATCAGCCCATTTAACCAAATCCCAAACAATTAAAAAATAATCGGCAAAGCCGAGTTGTTTAATAACAGCAAGCTCTTCATCCAACCTATCAGCATAAATTTGATCATTCAATCCCAGCTCTTGCAATCTAAACTTTGTAATCTCAGTTAAATAATCGTCAGAGTTTATAGACTTCATATACTTTGGCAAAAGATTCTTGCGCTTTTCAATCTTGGCGCTGCATTTTTCTGCAACTTCCATTGTATTTTCCAGAATGTCCAATCTGTCGTAACCGGCATCTTTAAACCACAAAGCCACCTCTTGAGCACCAGCAATGTATGGATTAATAGAATCAAATCTAAGATGCCTGTTAGGATACATATTATTGATTTTTGCCACCATGTCCAAAGATGTGTCGTGCAAACAATTAGAATTATCTTTAGCATGTCTTTGGTCTGAAGCAGACAGGCTTGGGAACTGAGAAAGCATCAATAGGATTTCTTCACAACCTTTATCCTTAACAGTTGGGAAATGACAATCTGCTGTGGCAAGCAGTGGTCTGTTAAAAGAGCTTGCTAAATCTATAAGCCCGTCATTTAATTCCTTTGGGTTCCATGCTTGCATCTCATAATAAAAATCATCTTTAAATATTTTTACAAAACGCTCTGAAAGATAGGAAGCCCTGTCTTTATCACCCGACATGATTGCTTTTGATATAGCACTGCCCATGCAGCCAGAAAGGGAAATAATATCTCCGTCAACAAGTTCTTCTAATAAAGCAAAATCAATCCTTGGCTTATAATAAAAATTACTACCCCAAGCTGTTTGATTTATTTTAAATAATTTTTTCAAACCTTCGTTATTCTTTGCCAGTAAAATTAAATGAAATCTTTCAGATCTATCTTGAACATCTGTATCAACAGATGGCACGAAGTATGCCTCAATACCAAATAAAGGTTTTACATTATGCTTAATGCAAGAATCTTGAAATTTTAACACACCGCCCATTGTGCCATGGTCTGTAATTGCCGCAGCCACTTGCCCATTGGTGCTTGTAATTCTTGCTATATCGTCTGGCGTGGACATCCCATCTAGCAATGAATATTCTGAATGGCAGTGAAGGTGAACAAAATCTGTCATTTTAAAAATTTAAATCATACAAAGTGTCAATGCAAGGCATGTCATTCCAATGTGATTTGTTGTACCATGCCTTTCTAAGAAAACAATTTATTCCGTGATCTCGCAATATCATAACCTCATTTGGATTGTCTTCCACCATATAAACCGGATTAATTTCTTTAGCAATTTTATGTTTTTCACCCATTAAACTAAATTTTGGAATTGTTGTATTTATATTCCAATTGTTTAACCAAGGGATTGTCGCATCAACTGATGCAGGAGATCTCCTAGCAGTCAAAATATGCACATCAACACCGTAACTAAACCAATGATTTACTTGATGCCAAGCATCTTCAAATGGTTTTAAATTTTTCCAAAAAATTTTATTAGAAAACAGACGTAA
>Ga0049081_10000392_pt1 | contig 16831 bp, 20 predicted proteins | sample GreLakmeER78MSRF_FD_66717 | JGI IMG/M metagenome (GOLD analysis project Ga0049081, IMG submission 66717) | Freshwater lentic microbial communities from great Laurentian Lakes, MI, USA - Great Lakes metaG ER78MSRF | ecosystem: Environmental > Aquatic > Freshwater > Lake | place: Great Lakes...
CGGCTACGGCGACGGCTACGGCTCCGGCTACGGCTACGGCGACGGCTACGGCTCCGGCTACGGCTCCGGCTCCGGCTACGGCTACGGCTACGGCTCCGGCGACGGCTACGGCTACGGCTCCGGCGAGGGCTCCGGCTACGGCGAGGGCTACGGCTCCGGCTCCGGCTAACCCCCGACCAAGGGCGCCCACTTGGCGACGGTCACCGCCTCCCCGCCACCCTCGCGGCCCGGCGCTCTTTCGCCCACCGCGCCTGCGCCGCGTTGACGATGCCGCCCGCCATCGGCCGAAGGAACTGATCGCTAAGCGCCTCGGCGAACCCGCCCACCACGGGCAGGAGCTCGAACGCGAGGAGCCGGTCAAGCTCGGGCACGAGGAGGTCGATCGCCTGCTCGCGGTTGATCGCCTTGCGCCTCAGCGCCTCGATGGTGTCGGGGATGGTCATCCGTGCTCCAATGCGGCCCACGCCGCGAGGCTCATTCGCTCCCACCCGCTCCCACCGCGGAACGGGCCTTTGATCGCGCGCTCGGTCGCCGGTCCCCACAGGCCATCGGCCTCGACGCCCGCGGCCACCTGAGCGAGCCGCACGCGCTGCTTGACGGGCACTTGCACATGGGGGCAGTCCACGAGGCCGGTCCATGCGCCGCCCCATTCCAGGCCATGCGCGAGGGCGCACACGCCCCACAGCGCCCACGCTGGATCGGACGCCTTCGCTACCACCTTGCCACCGCGAATCACGGCGACATCGGCTGCAAGGGCTGGCCGGAACTGGTGTAGGCTCAGCCGGTTCACGCCGTCGGCTTTCGATCGGCCCTCGGCGAAGTACTTGGCCTGCGTGGACGTAGCCCGCACCGACTCCACGATCCGAATCGTCTCCCCCTCGAGAGCGCCCGCCCGCCAGTCGGCGATGGCAGCGGCCACGCGCTCGCGTAGCCACGGATGCATCTGCGCGAGGTGCTCGGCGTCGGTCGTCATGCGCGCATGGTAGCACGTCCGCCCGCCCACCGGGGTAGCCTCCAGCATGGCCGTGCCCCCCCACCGCATCGAGGCGCCCGCGTGGCTGAAGATCGCGGGCGAAGCGTGGGCACCGCTCCTCCGGCCGTCGCTCCTGTTGGTCGTGGGCGCTATCCTCGCCGCCGTCGTCCGCGACTACCTGTCAGACCGCCGCCGGGAGCGAGAGCGCGATGCCATGGAGGCCGCTCGCCGGCAGGCGATCGATGCCGCGAACGCGGAGAGCCTCGCCGCGCTCGATGAGGCCGTGGCCGCCGTCGAGGCCCGACGCCAGCGGGCGGCGAAGGTGCGCCAGCGACCTACCCGCCAGCAGCGGCGGTAGGGCGGCGTGGTGTGACGCTGGCCTTTGCGGGCTGAGCCTGTGACGGGGCACCGGGGGAGGAGCACCGGAGCCACACCGCCTCTGCCTTCGCGCGGGCCGCTTCGATCAACGCCATCTCGGTCGCGTGGTCGGTCGTCATTCGGGCGACTCCTCGCCGGGCATCGTCGGCACCAGCGTCTCCGCAGCGTGGGAGGCGTCACGGAATGCGGCGCTCGCATCCTGCCCTTTCGATTGGCCGTAAAGGTGCAACACCACGCCACCCTGTACCACAATCGCGGCAATCAGCATGTAGACCAGGGCGTAGGGCGCGCCCGGTTTCGCGTTGGCGAGCGCGTCAACTCGCCGCACCAGCTCGCCCATGGTCGCCGTGCTCGTGCTGTGGTGGGCGGCGATCTGAGCGACGACCGTTTCGCCGCGCGCCTGCCCTTCCTGCCGCTGGGCCTCGCGAGCGCCCGCGCCGGCCGCCATCGCTGACGCGAGGTCGCGCACCGCGTCGGCGATCTCGCGCACGTCGTCTCTGGTCGCTGGCTCGGCCATAGGCCCACCCTATAGGTTTTTGCGTCCCTCGTCTACCCCGGCGGCGCCGCTGGCCCGCCACGAGGCTACCCAATCCACGGCCGATGCCTCCACAGCGGCTACGTCCTGCGTCGTCATCGGCACCGCCAGCACCGTGGCGACCGATACCTCCCGGTCCTCGACCACAATCCAACCGTTGGCCTGCACCGTCGCCGCGTGCCCGCCTACGTTGAGCGAGATCGTGCCGTTGCGCGCGACGTAGGCCGCGAGCCAAGCCGCGTCTGAGGCTGAGTAGTTGGGTTTGATCGTCTGGTTGGCCACGGCAGCTCCTACAGGATGAAGGTGAGTGTGAGTCCAGCGGCGCCAGCGGAGCCAGCGGAGCCGCCGCCGGCACCGCTCCCCGCCGTGCCGCCGTTCGCGCGCACCGTCCACGATGGCGTTGGCGAGCTGGTAACGAGGATCGCAGCGCCGCCGCCTCCGCCGCCACCACCGCCGCCTGTGTGGCCACCCGCCGCCGTGGAGTTTCCGCCCACGCCACCGTTGGCCTCGATGTAGCCGGTGCCGGCAACCAGCCGCGCGAACACCACCGCGGCACGCGCACCGCCACCGCCACCGCCACCGCCGCCAGAGCCCCCGCCGGTCGTAAGCCCACCGCCACCGCCACCGGAGCCGGCGTGTGCGCCGACGAATGACGCGCTGTCGAGGTATCGGCACTTGCGAAACACCCAATCCAGGGACTGCGACCCGCCACGACTGGCGACCGGAGCGATCACAGATCCGCCATTCCCGCCCGCGTTGGCACCCGCCGCGCCACCGTTGCCACCAGCGCCACACGGCGACGGGTTGACGGTGCCGCCGTTGCCGCCAGCGCCCGATGTCGTTTGCCGCCCTGTACCGCCGCCCGTCGAAACGAAGTGAAAGGGTGCCGCAGCGGTCTGTTGGCCGCCCGCCGTTACCCCGCTCGCTGGCAGGCCGTTGGCCGAAACGAACGAGGTAGCATCGGCCCCGCTCAGCGTGCCGTTGACGTAGAGGCCATATGATTCGAGCGCGAGACGCACGCCGCTCCCCACCGTCACGTCGGTCGCGAAGACCTCGCGCGTAAATGTGTAGACGCCGCTGCTCGGCGCCATGCCGAGCACGGTCGCGGCGCCGTCGAAGTTGAGCGCCCCGTCGCTGCCGTCGCCGTACAGGCCGAGCATGTCCGCCCAGGCGGGGTTGGCGCCGCTCCCGCCCGCGCGGAGTCGCTGCCCCGCGGTGCCCGCAGCGAGGGCCACCCACTCCGAGGCGTTGCGGTACAGGACGGCGCCCTGCGTGGAGCTGAGCGCCTCCATCGCTGCGGCCAGCGTAGTGCTGACCGGGTTGCCGTTGCCATCGAACGAGGCGAGCCGGGAGGCGGTGCCGGTGAGCCCTGCGCCTGCCCACGTCGTCACCGCCGAGAGCACCCCCGCTGCAAGCTTGGCGATGCCGGTGCTGGCGGCGCGCTTCAGCAGCTTGCCGGTCGTGCCGTCGAACAGCGCCACCTCCGACGCGACCGACGAGGACGGGCCGACGACATCGCCAGAGCCGCCGCCGCCAGAAGCCGCGATCGTCACGTCTACCTGCTCGGAGACACCCTGGTCCGCGAGCGTGATGGTAACGTTGCTACCCTCGATGAAGTTGATCTTGCGCCGCTTGAACGGCCCCGCACCCGCCTTCTGCACCGCAACGCGCGCATTCGTGGCGAGCTCGGTCGGCAGGCTTACCGTCGTCTCCGGGTACGATGCGCCCTGCTGCGTCACGAATGAGAGGTCCGTACCCTGCTTCAAGAGCACCGACCGGCGAGCCGCTACATCGGTGCCGCCCACCTCTACCACGACGTTAGCGACCGACTTCGACATCAGGTAGCCCCGTGGAACTGCGAAGCGACGTTATCCACCAGTCGCAGCGTGATCATCAGGTCGGCCTCTCGATAGGCGATCCCGACCACCAGCGCGACATGCGCCGAGAGGTGCAGATTCGGGTCGGTCAACGATACCACGTTGCCCCGCTCCAACCACGCCCGATCATACGATGCCGTGTAGCGCACGATCCGAGCCGGGAGCGCCCGCGCCTGCGACCACCAGCTCACCACGAGGCCCGCCGTGGCCGCCTCCCGAATGACGGTGCTCTCCTCCTCCGAGGACCGCTCACCGTACCGCAACAGCGATTGCCGGCAATAGACATTGGACAGAGCATCGCTCGGTGCCTCCTCCCGCCCTGACATCAGTACTTGCCCGAAGGTATCGCCCACGCGCTGCGACAGGTTGTAGCGCAGGGTAAAGCGGTTCACGACATCGGCCGCGCCCATCGTGTACGACACCGGGCCGTCCTGCTCCAGCGTCGGATCAGCGCCCACGTCAAGATGCTCCACCGCATCGGCCGCGGTGGCATCGTACCGCCACGGCACGACGTACACGCCCCACGGGCCGGTCACTACGCTCATCGGCAAGATCGGACACAGGTTCGCGGTGACGTACTCCCATGGGCTCACGCCCTCCAGAATGCACCCGCCGAGCTTGTAGCGGTTGAGGTACGGCTTGGCCGCCGCAACGCGCCCATAGTCCACCGTCAAGGAGGAGCGCGACAGCAGATACTCCAGCACATCGCCCGCGCCTGAGAGCGCCGCCGTACCAGAACGCTCTACAAGCCCGCCAGCGCCCTCGCTGAACCGCACATAGAACGAGTCGCCCACGTTGTAAAGCAGGCCAAGCCCGGTCAGGTCCGCCACCGTGACCACCCGCCCGAGCGCATCCGTCGTCGTCGCCATCGTCGCCGCTACGCCGGTCGTGTCCGAGTCGCAGTTGATCCACACCGCGCCCACGCCGCAGGCATGGCCGGCGATCAAGACGACCTCGGCCACCGTGTCCACGAGGTAGCCGCGCGAGAGCGTTACGCCGTCTGAATCATCAAGGCCGTACACGATTGGGTATGCGGCACCGTCGGCGGCGTCCGCCATGTTGGGCCATGCCTCGGCCGTGACGACCTGCGCCGGATCGGGGATGATCGCCCGGTCATCGAAGAAGGCGCTCTGTAGGGATGCGCTCACCGGCTCGCCCGCCCACCCGTACTCGGGATCAACCAGCGGCCCGCGAAGGACCACCCGCCGATCTTCGTAGGTCGTGCCCTCGATCCACAGGGAGAGCTCGCCCAGGGCTTGGAGCAGGTCGTACCCCTGCGAGATCAAGAGCGGCACATCAACCGGCAGCGTAAACGTCAACGGAACCGCCACAACCTCCGCGCTTGCGCTGAACAGGTCCAGCGCCTCCTCCAGCTCTGGCGGGTCTACGAGGTCGCCCGCATAGGCGTACTCCTCGCCCGCATCGGTACACGTCACCCGCACGTCCTCGGTGGAGAGTCGGAACGTGCGGCCCGCCCACGTCACATCGAGCAGGTAGCGAACCCGCTGCCCGCGCAGCATCCCCAGGTCAAACCGTTTGAGCGATGCCCGCGGCCCACCCGTGAGCATTACACCTCCTCCTCAAACGTGACCGTCGCGATCCTCGCGAGCTCGCCACCGTTTGACCACTCGCTACCCACCACGGTCTCTACCCGCGGCGCGGTCACGATGCGGCCGAGCATGAACGTGTTGCGGTTGACCAGCGTGGTATCTCCGCTTTCGGCCGATGCCATCGGCACCCTCGGCAGGTAGATGCACGGGGTAGCGGCGCCGCGAAGGGCCTCGACCAGCCCCTGCATCTTGTACCCGGTATCGGCCGGCGTAGCCGCTGGCTCTGTCGAGCCGGTCGCCGTGAGGATGTAGTCGGGCGCTGGCTGGGCGCCGCCCGTGAGGCCCACCAGCGACGACGCATCGTGCTCGTTCTCGTTGGCCCAGTTGAACTCTACCGACCGGCGAGCCGGCCCGTATACCTGCGAGCGCCGTGCGCCGCCCCGCCCCGTGGTTACCGCGGCGTTAGGCGACATCGTGAACGCGCGCCCGCGAGCGTACTGCATACCGAAGTAGGCGAGATGCCCAACGAACAGCGCGCCAATCTCGTAGTACCCTTCCACGATGTAGTCGGCATGGGGCGCTGCCGCGATCAAGAACCGGAGCTCGCAGATGTCCGGGCAATCGCGAAGGATGAGCACGCCATCCTTGCTCCAGATTTCGCCATCGGTGCCCGACGCTTGGTCCGTCGTGAGGATGTCGTCGCTGTAGATACGGGTACGCACCGCCGCGGCGGTGTTCGCCCAGATGCCTTCGCTGTTTGCGTTGACCTTCCGGCTAACGAGGTTGCCGCCCTGGTCCTTGATGGCGACGTGCGACCCTTCAAGCGTGTTGAAGGTGAAGTAGTCGATCGCGTGGTTCGCCGACGCCGCCGTGTCAGGCCGTACCATCTTGCCGTCGCGAATCCAGCGCAGCGCCGTTTGCCCCGAGCGCATCGACAGCACGCCAAGCGCGGTCCACGCGCCGCCGCCAGCCGTGGTGCGGTACTGGATGGTCAGGTCGTCGAAGTTGCAGCCGAACGCGCCGACCACCAGAACGCGCCCGAGCAGCGGCGTCGGGTCGCCCGAGAAGTCGAGCTGACACACGATGCTCTGGGCCGTGAGGTCGGTGGAGCGCCACGTCTTGCGCGGGCTGGGCGACACGTCGGCAAAGACGTTCTCGATCCCGTACTCGTGCCGCTGCGTGATGGTGAACACGTCGCCATCCCACGTCGGGCCATCCACCGCGCGCACCTTGACGCCCTCGCCGCTGTAGACGTGGACCGGGTACGGCGAGAAGGCGCGCCCATAGAGGTTATCCCTTGGCCACGTTGCATCCGTATCGATGGGGAATCCGCTCGCCCCCGCCCCGAAGTGAATCTCCTTCCATCGGGAACCCGAAGAGGCCGTCTGGTTCACCATGATCCGATTGGTATTGGCCGATGCCACTGCGGTAACGGCGGCGCTGGTGAGCAACCGCTTCCACTGGCGCACCTCGTAGTCTGCCGTAGACAACCGACTCCACACAGACACCGTGCGGGTGGAGTAGTCGAGGCAGAGGAGCACCTGATTCCAGCCGCCGGGGTTGGTCGCGGCGGATGGGCCATAGATGGCCGCAGCGGCGCCGATGTCGTAGACCTGAAACTGCGTTGTAGAGAACTCGAACGCCAGCTCCAGCACGTTTGCGCCGTCGCCCACGCGGACCTCAAACCGGGTGGTGCCGGAGGTCACGAGGTTCTCAAACATGGCCCATGTACGATGCTGGCCAGAGGTCACCGCTCCCATCGTGGTGTTCGACAGGTTGATGGTCTGCCCGCCCGCAGTCGCCAGGGTCGTATAGTCGAGGGTGGTCAGCGTCTCCGTTCCGAGGCCCGCAAAGGTCCAGCCGGTGACGTCCCGGATGCGGTCGATCGGAAGCCAGTTGACCTCCGAGATAACCATGTTGGAGTCGGCCTCTTCCGGGTACTTAAAGGGGCGCGAGGCGGTGGTGTAGCCCCCGAGGTCGATCCCCATGATGCTCGCGGTGCGAAGGACGGTGACGCCCTCTTGCTCGTCACCCGTGGCGCCCAGCGCAAACACGAGGAGGCGCCCGCACTGGAAGGTCGAGCACTGGTCGGTCGGGTAGGACCCTACGTCTCCGGACTCCCACCACGGCCACGACTTCCCGGCGTCCGACGGGTTGGTGTCCGTATAGGTGGCGTGTTGGGGCAGCCACGTCAGAGCATCATCGAAGGAAAGAGCCTGCGCGCTCTCCCCAATGAGTGTGCCGGCACGGCTGTCGGTCTGCCAGCATAGAGACAGGACGCCTGTTTCGTCGCAGGCTACATGCGAGTTGGTGCCCGTCCAGATGTTCGATTGCAGCGATCCCGTGTAGGTCGGAAAGGCTGAGTCCGTCAGGTAGATCGAAGCCGCCGTAGTCCATGCGGTAAAGGCTGTGCCGAGACGCTTGGTGGCGGGCTTGCCGGAGAATGCGGCCGTCGCACCGGGCCGCCCCACGGCGATGTACGACACCACGAAGGCGCCGTCCGTGCCCACGGCAATGTCAGGGGCAGCGCCACCGCCGAAGCCCTCACCCGCGGCGGGCAGGTCGCCCACGATATACCCGCCTTCCTGCGAGGCCGTTCCGCCCACTGCCGGATTCTCGATGCTGACCCGCGTAAAGCTGTTGCCGAGGTCAGCGCTGGCGTACTGCCAGATAGTGTTCACGCAGTCGCTATCCGTGTTGTGAGCCGTGCCAGCGAGGATGAGGAGCACTTGCCCACCGGAGTAGGCAACGCGCGCCCGCGTGATCTCGAAGCCCTCGGCCGCGGCGCCGGGGCTACCGTCTGAACGGATGGTATCGCGGAGGCTCGCCTTCTGCGGGGCGCTCCACGTCGCCCCGTTGTCGTCGCTTACCGACATCCATAGCTGGTAGTATTGAAACGCCGAAACCGCGATGGACTTCGCGATCCAATACATCTGGACCCGCCCTTCCGGGAGTTGCAGCGCGCAGGTAGTCGCCGGCACCACGGCAATATCCTTGGTGGTTAGCGACGACACCACACTCAGGCCCGCATCCCACGCCCACGACACCGCCCCCGACGCAGCATGGCCGGCTGCGTCAAATGACTTGCGCTGCACACACGCCCGGATGGTCGAGCCGTTGGTGTCGGTGTAGGTGAGCAGTACGGCATTGTTACGCAGCCGGAGGCAGCCGCCGAGGTAGGTCGCGCCAGAGCCGTACTTGGTGATCTTCTCGTAGCGGCTGATGCTATTCGGGGAGTCCCAACCCATGCGGGTCTGGTAGCCGGCGGGGTTGGCGTAGTTGGCTTCCCATGTGAAACGCGCGTCTTGAACGCCGGGCATCCCGCCCTTGTTTGCCGTGAGCACCAGCGCGGGGATCAATCCCGCGATGTCAGGCATCGAGCCCGACGACTCCAGGACCATGCCCGACCGCTGGGAAGCCACGACCACGCCGGGGCGGGCTCCCGCCTCCGTGATCGAGGAGTCGGCCCGAACGAACGTGCTGCTCTCCCAGCGCGGGTCCGGCATCGCGATCCCGCGGTAGTCCTCGCCCACCGCTTTCGATACGTCTGCCATCAGCCTCGCCCTCGCCGCAGTTGGCCTACTCTATCACCGCGGCGCACGGCCGATGCGAGCGGGCCGCCGGTTCGCAGGTTGTCGCGCACGAAGTAGTCGAAGACCTTGTGCTTGTAGACCATGCTCACGGTCATGCCACCCTCACCACCGCGGCCGGCGTTCGCCGCCCGGATCGCGTCGTCGCCGAGGGCCGCCCGGCCTTGCTGGTTGAGCACCGCCTCGTTGGGATGAGCTGTGATCGGTACGCCCGTCGTAGGCGCGCCGTCGATGAATCCACCCGCTGCGAACGCGGGCGGCTCCGTGGCGGCGATGGTCGCGATTGACACCGCTCCGCTTACGCCCGCCGCCACCGCGAGAACGGGCGCAGCCGCTCCACCCGTGGCAAGCGCGTTCGTCACGCCGAGCGCCGCGTTGACTACCGCCGTCGCGATAGCGAGCGCCTTGGCCGCGTTGAACGCATCGAGCGCGGCTTTCTTGTTGCTCTCGCCGAGGTTGTCGGAGAGGAGCATGAGCGCATCGGTTGCGCTTCCCATGATGGACAGGCTGGCGGACTTGACCGCGCCACGGGCTTCGATCTCTGCCTGCGCCGTCTCTTCGGCCCGGCGAATGTCCTCCTTCGCCGCCTTATCCTTTGCGGCCTTCTCGTCGTCGAGCCCCTTCTGTACGGCCTTGACGCGTTGCCTCACCGCGGCGTCCTTCTCCTCCTTCGCAGCCAGCAGCCGGGCAAACTCGTCTTTGTCGTAGACCGAGGCGGTCGCCGCGGCCTCGGCGAGCGCGGCGCTGTACGCCTTCGTCGCCGCGGTCTTCTTGTCGGTGATCTTCGCAGCTTCCCGGTCCGTCTCTGTCTGGTCCTTCGTGACGTCGATCGCCTTCGTCACCACCCCCTGCAGCGCCTCGATCTCGGTCCCCAGCTCCGCACTGTTGACCGTGAAGGCCCGCACTGCCGCACCGAGCGGGGTCCACGCAGGCGCGTAGGACTCGATTCCGTCCACCGCCTGCGTCCACATCGAGTCCTGCTCCACCCGGAGCTGGCCCACCTTCTTCGAAGTGTCGCCGATGGCGTCCTGCAGCCGCTTCGCAGCAGCGTCGCCGATCTGCAGGTTGGCGAGCTGCTCCGCGCTGAGCTCCCCGGTCGCCACCTTCAGGCGCCGGACCGCCGCCTCGTGCTCGTCGAAGATCGGCGTCAGCTTCTCCGTCGCCGACCGCACCTGCTCCGCGATCATCGCCGCGCGCTCGGCGTCGGCGTTGTAGATCTTGTAGGCGACGTAGACAGTGCCCACGACCGCCGCGAGCACCGCCAGCCCCGCCGCCGCAGCGCCAGTCGATGCCACAAGGCCGGCGCCGGCAATGCCCTCCGCCGCGGATGCCAACCCGGCGATGCTGGAGGCTGCTGCGCCGGCCTCGGGGCTGACGCGCGAAAGGACGCCACCGAGCGGGCCAGCCGCCTTGGCAAGCTTGTCGAACTTGGTGCCCGCGTTCTCGGCCGCATCGCCCGCCGCCTTGACGCTCTCGCTGCGAACTTGGCTCGTGGCCTTGGATGCCGCCTTCATGGCCGCCGTCTGCTGCTTGATCTCCTTGGCGAGCGCCGCGGTCATCGCCTTCGCTTCCTTCTCCATGCCCGGCCCGAGCGTGGCGAGTTGCGCGCGAAGCTGCTCAAGCTTCACCTGTACCTCGATGCCGATCACCTCGTTTGCCATCACTTGCTCCCGGTCGCAGCTTTCGCGAGCTTCGGCGTTACGAACTTGATCGCCTTCTTGGCGGGCGCCTTGATCAGCGTCTGCAACAGGAACCCGTGCCCCTTGCCGCCCATCGGGTCAACCTTCAGCACGACCGGGAACGTTAGCCGCTCCTCGCCCGGCTTCGGCTCCCATCCGGGCGGGCGCTTGAACGGGCCTTGTAGGCTCTTCGGCGTGCGCCAGTACGTCTGCTCGTCTACCGACTCCCACGAAAGCGCCATCACGCCCGGCGAATGGATGTAGACCACTCGCGGCTTTCCCTTGGCCAGATCGGTAGCCTTCGACCCCACCGCCACCGTGGCCGTGGAGCGAGCGGCGTCCACCGTCGTTACCACGTCCACTTTGCCGCTCTCACCCGTGCGAGGCTTGACGCCACGAGGGCCGTACCATTCGGCCTCGGCGTTCATCGCCACCGGCTCCAGGGCCTGCTCGATGACGGCCACCATGCCCGACGACGCCCGGCGCACCCGATCGGCCATCTTCGCTGCAAGGTCGCCCGTAAGCAGGATCGTGGCATCGCCCTCGCGAAAGCGGATCGCGGTGCCCATCAGACGCCCCACCACGAGCGAGCCGAGTCGGCCACCTTCACCTGAGACGACAGCGGCCCGCGTACCGGCTTCGGCGTTTCATCGGCGGCGAATACGGCGAGCAGGTCCACTTGTGAAGCCCTCGGGAGGTCGTAGAACCATCGTGGATCGTTGCCGTACTTCAAGCCGAGTTGAACGGCTAAGCGATCGAGTCGCCCCCGCTTGGATCGGAAAAACTTGCGCGGGCCTCCACCTCGGCCTCACGAGCAAACAGGCCATCGGTACACACCGACACCACCACGCCACCGGCCTCGATGATCGAGGCGATCGACGCGCCCTGTTCCCGCAGGGAGTTGTAGACCTTGGCGCCATAGAACACCAGGCCCGTACCATTGTACGATGCGCCCGAGGTGGCGCACGCCGTCGTACACAGGCCGATCGCTGCCGCCGCCACCCGCCGCACCTTCGATACGTCGTTGCCTGTGGTGGCCTCATGCCACGATAGCGCGAGGTCATCGCGGATCGCGAAGTCAGGCAGCGTGACGGGGTACGCCTTGCCGGCGATTGTGATCGTCCTGTCCTTGCTCATGGTATCTCCCTCTGGTGGCGGTCGTTGTCAGTCGCTCAGGTGAGCGTGATGGTCCCGTAGCAGGTGCCCGAGATCGAGAAGCTGTTGGGATCGCCCTCGCTCATGTCGCAGGTCAGGCGGCAGTTCGTGAGCGCCACGACGTGATCCGAGGCGTCCCCGGAATCGGTGCCTTCCACGGTCCACGTCACGTTCAAGGTCCAGGGCATGTCGGTGCCGGCGCCCATCGTGGACACGCCCGCCGAGAACGCGCCGGTTTTGGACACGGCGTCGGCGATGCACTTGTTCGTGGCATCGCTGATTTCCGTCATGTGCGCGGTGAAGGTGAACGTGGCCGGCACGAAGTTGGTGTAGCGGAGCGATCCGAAGTCGCCCCGGTCGAGGTACATGGCCACTTCTTTCTGGCCCTGCATGACGCCTGACAAGGCGAAGTCGCCCGCCTCGTAGGCGACGGTCAGCGTGATCGGGGTGCCGGTGCCGTCCGCAATTGCGATCGTACCGTTGCGGAAGTTCTTGACGATTGCGGAGAGGGCCATGGGTGCTCCTTAGGAGAGGTCGACGGTGAGAGAAACGAGGTACTTGCCGGTCAGCCACAGCCAGCCATCCGGGCCAGCGGCGATGTCCGATCCAACGAACGTCACGATCGCGCCCGTCGTGGACAGCCAGCCCGACGCGAGCAGCGCCGACCGGAGCGAAGCCGCATACGTCTCCGCGCTGTCGAGCGACGTGGCGCGGTCCTTCGGGCGAAGCTGGTAGGCGGCGATCACCAGCACCTCAGCCGTGATCGGCAGGCCCGCCGACACCTTCTGCGGGCCGGGCCGCGGCGTCTCGCTGGTGCGCCCGATCGCAAACTCCAGGTGCCGCGGAGAACGCCCGCTCGTCTGGATGGTGTGGATCGTCTCTTCGGACAGGATCGCGCCGGTCGCCGTCAGAAGCTGCGTGCGAGCCGCCGCTAAGAACGTGGCGAGGGTGCTCACGACTTGCCCGCCAGCCAGAGCGTAGGCTGAGATGCGCGACGGCGGCGAAGGCTCTCGGCCTCACCGCTGCTCTCTACCGCCTGCGGGTAGGTGAGCTGGGACCACGCCGATTCATACTTGCGGTCGTACTCGGCCGCGAGTTCCCATTCTGCCGTGCCCGGCCCACCTTGCGCGAGGTCGCGGAAGATGCGCGACAACGTGCCGAACAGGTGGACATCCCGCAGCGCAGACGGCGACAGGATGAGCCACGGGCGCTTTCCAGACATGATCAGCCGGCTTTCAATCGTGGCCCACGCTTCATCGAGGTAGTCCTGGTAGCTCGACTCGGTAGACGGCATCCGGCGGGTAAGGTCCGTATGCAGCCGCAACAGGTCGGCATCCGTGACCACCGGGTAGAGCCGGCGGTACACCAGCGCGCCATCGCGCCGGAACGTGTGGACGATGCTCGCGAGCGTCAACGCCCACTCCAACCGCCACCCGTCACCGTTGGTCTGCCCCGAAAGGCTCGCCGAGGTGATGGTGGCGGTCGCCACGCTCGACACGACCGACACCGTAGGCTGAGCTACGATGACGTTGGCCGAGTTCCAGACCGTCAAGGTGTAGACGGTCGGAGCCACAAGCGCGCCATCGCGGTAGACCGGGCAGGTCACCACGTTGTTCATGCCGGCCTCGATGACCTCGGGGCCGATCAGACGCGCGCTGTAGAGCGTGGCGGCCACTCAGATCACGCCGACCATGCGGCGGCGTCGGAGTTGCTGCCGATCACGCAGCACTGCTTGGAGCCGCTGGAGGCGCCACCCTGCGAGGTCGTCACCGAGAAGTAAAGCGTTTCATCCTGCGAGTTGGTCGCGGTGCAGGCGAAGGCGCCAGCGGCCGAAGTCTCCACCAGCGCCCACCCGCCACCGCTCGCGACGATGCTGCCGACGGTTGCGGTGCCGAAGGTGAGCGAGGCTTCCAGCGCGGGGAAAGGCGCGTACTGCGTGGACCCAGCGATCACGAGCACCTGACGCGCGCTCGCTACCGCGGTAGTCCCGTCGGCCTGGTAGAGCTGGACGGTCAGCGCCGCGCCCGTGGCGCCGCCGGTTGCGTTCGCGCAGGCGACCGCCGCCTTTACAAGCGCATCGGTCATCGGGTGGCCATCGAAGCCGAGGGCGTCAACGACGGTGGTGGGGCGGAAGCTGTAGGTGTCGGCCATGGGGTTACCTCTTCTTGGCTGCGTTGTTCTCGATTACGCGCACGATGGATTCGCGCGCAAGCTTGGCGGCCTCAGCCGGCTTTGTGCCGCTCTCCACGAGGCGCTTGGTCACGCGCTCCATGGCCTCGCGGGCGCCGGGCTTCTCGCCGCTCACAGTTCCACCTCCACCGCTTCACCGCCCACCGGGGCAGCGCGCAGGCGCTCCACCTCGGCGGTAACCACGGCGAGCGCATTGGCGGCCGACTTGGCGGCGGGTGCGTACTGCGCGAACTGGCGAGCGCGGTTGGAGAGCTCGGCCGCCTCGTGCTCCATGCGGGCGCGCAGCTTCTCCAGCGCGTACACCTTCGGGCCTTCGATGACGCCCGATGCGACGAGGTGCTCGCAGAACTCGACATACCGAGGCACGTCCACCTCGACCTGCTTCGAGCCGGGGAACACCTTGGTGTAAATCAACAGGGTCACGTCGGGCCGGCCAGTCGGGCGGTACAGGTAGCTCTTGACCTTGTTGCCGTTCGCGTCGGTCGTCGCGTGCGAGTCGGGTACGGCGTCGGGCGGGATCAAGGTCCAGCCGCGCTCCTCGTTCATGTTGCGAGCGGTGCCGAGGTCGAGCTTTCCGCCCTTGCGGCCTTCGACGCCATCGACGCCGGACTGCATGACGAGGCGCCCGAACAAGGGAACCACCTTGCCGCCCATGACGGTCCACCGCTCCGGGTGGGCTTTGAGAAGGAAGGGGGCGCAGGGATCAACCTGCGTGAGCGGCTGCACTCGGATGGTGCTGCCGAGGTCGGGTAGGTAAGCCTCCCCGCCTGCGTTGTCGGTCTTTGGGCTCGGTACGTCGGCGGGGACGAATCCGGGCGGTAGCTTCTTCGCAGGCATATGGTTGGCTCCCTCTGATGTTGCTGTGGTCGGAAACGGACGGGGCCGGAGCCGGGTTGCGAGGGAGTTGCCCCCATCGCCCAGGCCCCGGCCGCGAGGCATCAGGCGTCGGTGGAGATCGTCACGCCGAAGCCGTCGATACCTTCGGCAACGCCGAGGTAGCGGTGGCTGACGTAGGCGGTCAGGCCGGAGCGGGCGGTGCGGTCGCGCTCAAAGAGCACCTTTCCGCCAATCACCATCTGGTCAGGCGATCCGTCCGAACCCACGGAGCCGTCGGCCCAGAGGATCGCGCCCTTCGCGAACATGCCGCCGCCGCGGTCATCGCCCCCGTTCATGGTCGGGACGTAGTTCGAAACCACGATGTCCACGCCCGCGAAGCTGCCGACGAGGCCGCCGCCGCTCACCTTGATCATCTCGGCCGAGGCCGGGGCGAACTGTACTGCTCCACCCGAGTTGATTCCCAAGTCCTTTCGGAAATCGCCGAACTGCTGCGAGTGGAGCACGGCGAGGAGCGGCCCCTGCGCGTTGGCCACCTCGAGGGCGGTGATCGCGTCGAGGAAGTTCGCAACGGTCATGTCCACGCCGGTCGAGCCAACGACGGTCGAGAAGTTGTCCATGAGGTTCGCGACGAGGCTGGTGAGGGTGAGCGCACCCGACACCATCGCGTCCATCGCGAACACCTGAGCGGACAGGCCGCCGGCTCCCGCGGTCATCTTGGCGAGGTCGGACGCCTCGTAGGCCTTCGAGTAGCGGCCCACGGTCACCGAGGTGGATCCGTCGGTGAGCGCGGTGTTCGCCACGCTGGAACCGTCGCCGGTCGAGGCGAGGAGGTTGTAGCCCATCAGGCCGATGTGCGGCACCTTGATCACGGCGCTGTGGGCGCCCACGCTGATGTCGCCGACGTACTGGAGCGCCGGGTGGTTGGGGAGCGCGTTGCGGTCGGCCGCAAGGAGGATGTATTCGGCAGAGAGGGCGGCGGCGAGGGAGAGGTCGCCAATGCCGCTGTAGATGATTTCGTCAGCCATGATTGCACCGTAGGGGGGAAGGAGGTTCCTGCGCCTACGGGTTTGACGGCTTACCCTTGCCGGTGGCTATGTGAGAGTAGCGCGAGCCGTGTCAATCTGTCAAGGCTTGACGCCGCGCGATGCGTAGAAGCTGTCCAGCGTGGCGCGAATCGTCTCCGCGTTGCCGGTTTTCATGGCCGCCTCGATGGCCTCGCGCCCGATGGGCGTGCCGATGGGCGACGGCTTGCCAGCGTTGGCGGGCGGCTTCGGCTGCGTGGCCGTCGGGCTCGGGGCCTTGACGGGCTCGCCCAGGTATCCACGCAACGCGCGTGGCACTTCGGCGCCCTCGGCCTTGAATGCGCTCAGGTACTCGCCGATGGTCGGCGGGCGGCTGTCGGCAGGCTGCGCCGAGTAGAGCGCGCGGGCGACGACGTGCGCCTCTTCATCGAGCAGGCCAGCGCGGTACAGGTCGCGCTCCTCGGCACGGGCTGCACGCTCGGCGGCGAGCTCAGCGGCGTGCCGCTCGGCCACGGTGCGATGCTCAGCCGCTTGGCCCGCCTGCTCGGCGGCCTCGGCGTACTGCTTCCGCAGAGCGTTGCGCTCGGCGACGACTTCAGCCAGTCGCGCGGCAGGCACCATCTCGGGCGGCTTCGCGACGGGCGCGGGTTCAGCAGTTCCGTTCGTGGTCGGGTCGGCCTCGGCCATGGTTTGTGCTCCCTCTGAGATCATGCAGGCGCGTCAGCCGGCGGCGAGGTGCCCGCGCCTGCGGCGGCGGCCTCTGCTACCATGGCCGCGTTCTTCGCCTTGTATTCGGTGATTGTCAGCGCCCCGTCGGGGCCGCTGGTAGGCGGAAGCCCCTGCGATGCGCGCGCCTCGTTGACGGTCACCACCGTTGCCACGTCGGTAGGCGCCAGCACGAGCTTCGGCCCGCTGTCGCCCGTCCCCGTGGTGGGCGATGCCCCGCGAGCCGCCACCGCCGCATCCACCGCGCTCGCTTCAAGGCGGGCGTCAACCACGCGGGTAAACGCCTCGGCGAACGGCGTGCCGGGGTTGAGCTCCTGGT
>Ga0049081_10000393_pt1 | contig 16795 bp, 17 predicted proteins | sample GreLakmeER78MSRF_FD_66717 | JGI IMG/M metagenome (GOLD analysis project Ga0049081, IMG submission 66717) | Freshwater lentic microbial communities from great Laurentian Lakes, MI, USA - Great Lakes metaG ER78MSRF | ecosystem: Environmental > Aquatic > Freshwater > Lake | place: Great Lakes...
CGCTTGCTTAGACGTTCATGAGTTTGAAAAAAAGAGTTTTGAATCTTTTTTCGAACAACATATGCCAGAGGAGTTTTCGTTTTTAACCCAATCAGAAAGAGTTATCCTTACGCCCCATATTGCAGGCTGGACAAAAGAAAGTTATTATAAGTTAAGTAACGTGTTAGCCGATAAAATTTTAGAACATCACTCTCCCCAATGATCTAAAAATTCATCAAGTGACCTCCGATCTTTTTTGGTGGGTTTTCCATCAGAGCCTTTGTAATGTTTTTGAGCCTCAACATAGGACTTATATTTTTTAATTTCTTCTTCACTCGTTATATCTGTAATGTATTCACAAACTAAGGCTGCGGACAAACGCTTTTCTATAAGTTTACAAACCGTATAGGAGAAAATAGCGCTGTTTTTGTATACGTCAACAGTGTCACCAACACTTATTTCCTTGGCGGGTTTTACATCTTGTTTGTTGATTCTAATCTTGTGCTTAGTAATGAGTTCTGCTGCGGCAGACCTTGTTTTAGCCAGTCGGACACACCAAATAAACTTATCAACCCGTAATTTCATTTTGTGTTTTCTTATTCAGTTTAGAAAAAACCAGTTCATACGATTGGTGAATTAAGCGATATAATTTTTTATCCGAAACATCTTGGTTAACCATAATGGTGACCCAATGTTTTTTGTTCATATGATAACCAGGAAGCACCGCTTGATATTTTTCTGTAAGTTCTACAAGTTCTTCCGAAGGGTGCTTTATGTTGATAGAAATAAAGTTATTTAAACTACACAAACAAAAAACTTTTCCACCAAGTTTAAAAACAAGGGTGTGTTCATCGAAAGGCATGGATGTTTCTGCGGAAGGAAGAGTTAAACAAAAATCGATTAAATCTTCTAGCTGCATGTTCTAAGCCACGACGACATCTTGATTTCCTAGCCTATAAAGTAACCTGGTGTGATCCGCAAGGGCAGCATAAAAAGTCTTATAAGAATGATAGGGTAGACGGAATTCTAAGGCAGTTTCCTCTACAATTTTCGCAATCTTTCGGTAGTGGATGTGACAAATATTCGGAAATAAATGATGTTCAATTTGATAATTTAATCCCCCGACATACCAAGAAAACAAACGTGCTTTCGGGGCAAAGTTAGCCGTGTTGATTAATTGGTTAACCGCCCAGTCTGCATCAACGTTGCCGGAATCATCAGGAACAGGAAAATTAGAAGATGGAACCACATGAGCTGGTTGAAAAATCATAGACAAGACAAGCCCTGATATAAAATTCATAATCAGAAATCCGAGTATAGAGATATACCAATATGTAGGGCTAAAGATTACCGGTAAAATTATAAATAGCGCAGCATAAATTATTTTGAAGATGATGATTTTTGTCATGTGCGTGGAAAGTGTTATTCCTTGGGACTTAAGAAGATCCTTCTTGTGATAACGAATTGCTTGATTAAAATCTTTGGTTACAAACCACATTAAAGTCATCAGACCATACAGAAACCATGCATATACATGTTGATACCGATGAATGGGGTATCTTTTTGCGTGTGGAGAAAACCGTAATAAAAAAGAAGGAGGAGAGATGTCTTCGTCTACCTCATCTACATTCGTGTAGGTGTGATGAATAACATTGTGTTGTATTCTCCAATTAACATCGCTTCCACCAAGAATCACCAAAACATGACCAACAATATTGTTTACGGTTTGATTTTTAGAATATGTTCCATGGTTGGCGTCATGCATTACAGACAAACCAACACCAGCCATTCCAAAGCCCATTATTATCCATAAACCAACGTAGGCCCAAGTACTAGAGAAGTCCATAAACAACAAACAAAGCGGAACCAAATAAACTGCAAGTAAGACAATGGTTTTGAAAACCATCGCAATGTTTGCGTGTTTTGATATTTTTTTTGTTTTAAAGTAATTATTTACTCGTTGTTTTAGAACGGAATAAAATTCTTCATTATGATTTGAAGCGAAAGTAATAGTTTTAAATTGCATGGTGCAAAATTACGTAAATTAATCTATTATCCTTATAAAGTCAAGAAAAAACCCCTTGTAAAGCACAAAACGCATGATAGGCACCCCGAGCTTTAAATAGGGCCTCATGCGTACCTTGCTCTATTACAGACCCTTTAGATAAAACCACGATGTGATCTGCGTTCCGAATGGTGCTCAATCTGTGGGCCACAATAATTGTTGTTCTGTTCTGCATCAATTTATCTAAGGCCTCTTGAACCAATTTTTCCGACTCCGTGTCGAGGGCTGACGTAGCTTCATCTAAAATTAAAATTTCTGGATTCTTATATAGGGCACGAGCAATGCAAAGGCGCTGCCGCTGTCCACCGGATAGCTTATTCCCTCTTTCCCCGATATTTGTCTCGTAGCCATTTTCAAGGTCCAAGACAAACCCGTTTGCGTTTGCTGTTTTAGCAGATTCTGTTGCTTTTTCGAGCGAAGGGAACTCGTCGCCAAAGGCAATATTTTCAAGAACAGAACCATTGAAAAGAATCGAGTCTTGGGAAACGATTCCAATTTTACTTCTCAAATCAAATACCTTAAAGTCTTTTATGTTTTTACCATCAATAATAATTTCTCCCTCAACAACATCATAGAATCGAGGTAATAAATCAGTTAAAGTAGATTTTCCGCTTCCCGACTCTCCCACTAAAGCAATCGTTGACCCCTTTGGAATAGACAGAGAAACATTCTTAATGACCAACTCTTCCCCGTATCTAAAAGAAACATTTTTATACTCAATAGAGTGGACAAAATCGTTAAAAGAAGTGGGCTTGTCAGGATCAACAATTTGGTCTTTTATGTTTAAGATTTCATTCACTCGGTCCAAGCTCACCCTAGCCTTTTGTAAAACAGCGATTTGGTTTGCAATAGATTGTATAGGCCTTAACAATTGGGAAAAAACAATAATGAAAGTAATAAATAATTCTCCTGTTAATCCCCCACTAGAGGAGGAGCCCTCTATAATCAAATTACCCCCAAACCAAACTAAACACATCATAACGCCAGCCCCTAGAGTTTCGCTGATAAGGGGAGAGACGTCTTTTTTTCTAAATGTTTTCGTAACTAGCTTTTGGTGTTTAAGATTTGTCTTTTGAAATTGATTATTTATAAATGTCGCGGCATTAAAAGCCTTGATAATTCTCACACCGTTTAGGCTTTCATCCATAATTGAGTACAACAACCCGAGTTGTTCTTGGCTGTTACGAACAGTTTTTTTAAGGCTTTTACCGATTCGGGAAACAACATAGGCCGTAATGGGTAATAAACAGAAAGAAACAAGGGTTAGCCATGGACTTATGTAAAACAAAGACAAAACATGAATTACAATTGCAATTGGGTCCCTGAACACTAATTCTAAAAAACCGACCACCCCGTTTTCTATTTCACCCACATCACTGTTTAGCCGAGCCATAAGATCCCCTTTTCTTTCCTGCGAATGAAAGGACAATGGAAGTTCTATTGATTTTTTAAAAAGGTCATTTCTAACATCACGCACCACCGCCATGCGTAGTTCAGATTGATACCAAACGGCTAAGTAACGAGAGGCGTTTTTAAGAAAAAAAGCGATGAATACACTCACGCAGACAAATAATAAGGCTTGTTTAGGATCACGGGAAACTAGTTCGTGCATGTAATAGTTGTAAGTATCCACAACGAATTCTCCAATCCCCGTAAAATTTCCAGAGTAACTAGGTTTTTTAATGGCGACTTTAAAGTCATTTACCCTAAAAATCAATTGCAAGAAAGGAATAAAAAGAACTAAGGATAAAAGGTTGAAGATGGTAAACAATAAATTACCCAAAATGGTAACTAAGGCTAATCGCCTATATTTAAATGCATATTTATAAATGTCTTTCCATGAAGTCATGGGCAAATATACGCTAAAGAGGGTTCTTTTTTAAGCAACAATCTATTAGATTTACTACCTTTGAGTAATATGTCAACAATTCGTCAACAAAAGATAGAATCAGCAATACGATTGGAATTAGCTAACTTTTTCTTGCGGAGCGGCAGAGAAATATGTTTAGGCAGCATGGTAACCGTCACAAATGTGAGGATTACCTCTGACCTGTCTTTAGCCCGTTGTTATTTAAGTATTTACAACACAAACGATAGTAAAGCAGTGCTTGAAAGCGTCAACATTAACAAAGGAAAAATAAAGTCAGAAGTTGCTAGCCGGCTTAAAAACATGCGTAAAACACCTGCTCTTAATTTTTTCATCGACGATTCATTAGACTATGCCATGAAGATCGACGAATTATTGAAAAAAAAATAACCCATCAAGATACCTTATTACATAGCAAAACGTTATTTTTTTTCAAAAAAAGATAGCAATATTGTTGCTATCCTGACCAGAATCTCATGGATGGGCATGGCGGTTGTTTGTGCAGCATTGGTTATTTTATTATCTGCCTTCAATGGAATAGAGTCTGTAATACAGGACATGTACGGTAAATTTGATACCGAAATTACTGTAACACACAGCTCTCGAAAAACATTTTTACCATCTGAAATAGATGAATCCTATTTGCAAAATGATAAAATACTCAACTACGCTAAAGGAGTGGAAGAATTAGTAGTGCTTCAAAATGATACCAAATGGACTAACGCAAAAATAATGGGCGTTGAGCCAGGTTTTCTAAACATGGTGGATTATCCAAATAACACCCTTTTGGAAGAACCCGTCTGTAAAAAAGATGTTACCTGTTTATTTAATCTCCTTAAATCGCAAGAGGTATTCCTCGCGCCAGGATTAGTAGATAAATTGGAAATCAGACCCAATCAAACAGAATTCTCAATTTTAGCGGGAAAGAGAGAAATGAAAATCCGGCAAGGTCAGGATATGTTCAAAAAAACAAGAGTGCAGTGTGCAAGTGTCTTCAATTACAATAGAGAAGTGAACGAAGAGGTGGTGATTTGGTCGCTTGAGCGAGCACAAGAACTATTAGGTTACCAAAACGAGATCACGCACATTTATATATCGCTTAAAGAAGGGGTAGATCAGGAGGTGTTCAAACAAGAACTGCAAAAAAAATTAGGAAATAATTTTAGGGTCAGAACCAATCTAGAGAAAAATGAGATGATATACAAAACCAGTAAGTCAGAGCGCTTAATCGTTCTCATCATTTTAGTATTTGTATTCGTGTTTGCAGCAATTAACCTCATAGCATCCTTAACAATCCAGTACATAGAGAAACAAAAAGATATCTTGTCTTTATCAGCCGTTGGCTTGACAAAAGTTCAAATCCAAAGGGTTTTTATATCTAATGGAGTGTTTATTTGTTTAGCAGGTTTGTTTTTCGGTTTGTTTTTGGGTTATGGTGTTTGTTTTATACAAATATGGACAGGAATGATTACTATGGGTGCTGTAAATGAAGGCTTCCCCGTGGTGTTTAAACTGATGGATTTCATTTTTATTATATCCATGGTTCTTGGATTAGGATTCTTGTTTTCTTGGTTGACCATAAAATCTCTTTCTAGAGCGCTTTAAATGCTTTTTTTGAATAACTATTTATATAAAAGTTGTATATTTGCGCCAAATTTAAAGCACAAAAATGTCTATTATTAAAGGTAAAGTTTCCCAAGTTATTGGCCCCGTAGTTGACGTAAGATTCGAGAGAGGCGTCGAGCTACCAAGTATTTATGATGCGCTTGAAGTGAAGAAACCTGATGGCTCAAGAGTTGTTCTTGAGGTTCAATCACATGTTGGTGAGAATTCAATTAGAGCAATCTCTATGGACTCAACAGATGGATTCATGCGAGGCTTAGAAGTGGTAGCAACAGGTTCAGCAATTAAAGTTCCCACGGGAGATAGAATTAAGGGCCGCTTGTTTAACGTAGTGGGCGAAGCAATTGATGGAATCAATACAGTTGACAACGAGGGCGGATTACCTATTCACCGAGAAGCACCAAGTTTTGACATGCTATCGACCGCCACTGAAGTGCTTTTAACAGGCATCAAAGTAATTGATTTGATAGAGCCTTATGCAAAAGGAGGAAAAATTGGATTATTTGGCGGTGCAGGAGTAGGAAAAACAGTATTGATTCAAGAATTAATCAACAATATAGCTAAAGGCCATGGTGGACTTTCTGTGTTTGCAGGTGTTGGCGAGCGCACCCGTGAAGGAAACGATTTATTAAGAGAAATGCTGGAATCCGGAATTATTAAATACGGTAAAGAATTTATGCATTCCATGGAAGAAGGCGGTTGGGACCTTTCAAAAGTAGATCTTGAAGAGATGAAAGAATCAAAAGCGACTTTTGTGTTTGGTCAGATGAATGAGCCTCCAGGAGCTCGAGCTCGAGTGGCCCTAACAGGACTAACGATTGCAGAATATTTCCGTGATGGCGATGGTGAAGGACAAGGAAAAGACATTCTTTTCTTCGTAGATAATATTTTTAGGTTTACTCAAGCGGGATCAGAGGTTTCTGCTCTATTAGGCCGTATGCCGTCTGCCGTTGGATATCAGCCAACATTAGCAACAGAGATGGGGGCTATGCAAGAGAGAATTACTTCAACTAAAAGCGGTTCAATTACTTCTGTTCAAGCAGTATACGTTCCTGCGGATGACTTAACCGACCCGGCTCCTGCGAACACATTTGCTCACTTGGACGCTACAACAGTTCTTTCAAGAAAAATTGCGGAGTTAGGGATTTATCCTGCTGTAGATCCATTGGACTCTACCTCTCGAATTTTAACAGCTGAAATTGTTGGAGACGAGCATTATAATTGCGCACAAAGAGTAAAAAACACCTTACAACGTTATAAAGAACTCCAAGACATTATTGCCATTTTAGGAATGGATGAACTTTCGGAGGAAGATAAGTTAGTTGTGCATAGAGCAAGAAGGGTTCAGCGCTTTTTATCACAACCTTTCCATGTGGCTGAGCAGTTTACTGGTATACCAGGTGTATTGGTAGACATTCAAGACACCATTAAGGCGTTCAACGATATTCTAGATGGTAAATTTGATAAATATCCAGAGGCAGCATTTAACCTCAAAGGAGGCATAGAAGATGTTATTGCCGCTGGCGAGAAAATGTTAGCTGAAGCTTAAATCGAATGAAAGTAGAAATAATAACCCCAGAATCTCGTGTTTTTTCCGGCGAAGCTACCGCTGTTTCTTTACCTGGATCAGACGGTGTTTTTCAAGTTTTAAACAATCACTCGCCAATAATTTCGTCTTTAAAAGAAGGCTTGGTGAAAATAGAAGCCACTGGAACTAGCGAAAACACTCACCCTTCAGTAAAAGATAATGGAACTTCTATTGAAGTATCTATTAAAGGGGGTGTTGCAGAGTTAATGAATAATAAGCTAATCGTATTAGCAGACTAAAACGAAATAATCACAATGAAAAGGGATTAGGCACACACTGATCCCTTTTTTTGTGTTAAGACATGTTAACTAAGTGTTTTAAGAATTTGATAGTACAATATAGATTAAGTACCTTCGTTACCACACCTTGAAATGAATCTAGAAAAAATCGACATAAATCCATCAAATATACCGCGTCATATTGCACTGATAATGGATGGAAATGGCAGGTGGGCCAAACAAAGAGGGGAACACCGATTGTTTGGGCACACAAAAGGTGTGGATGCTGTGCGAGAGGTGTTGAAAGCTGCTAAGTCTTTCGGCGTAGAGTACCTTACACTTTATGCCTTTTCAACAGAAAATTGGAACCGACCGCAACAAGAAGTAGATGGTTTGATGAGTTTACTAGTAGATTCAATTACGAACGAATTACCAGAATTACAAAAGCAGGGGGTGAAATTACAGGTTATAGGTGATTTTAAAGGACTGCCTGAAACCTGTCAAGTAAGTTTATCTGAAGGCATGGAGTCCACGAAACATAATACGGAGATAACCTTAGTATTAGCCTTAAATTACAGTGCAAAATGGGAAATCACACAATGTGTTCGTGAAATTTCATTAAAAGTTGCGAAAAATGAAATATTCGTCGACGAGATTACTCCGGAGCTTATTTCTTTACATTTAACAACAAAAGATATACCTGATCCCGAGTTGCTAATTAGAACAAGTGGCGAGCACCGAATTAGCAATTTTTTGCTTTGGCAGTTGGCATATGCAGAGTTTTATTTTACCGAAACCCACTGGCCCGACTTTGGAAAAGAAGAATTACGCGCCGCAATAATTTCTTATCAATCACGAGAGAGACGATTTGGTATGGTCTCAGAATAATGTTTAAAATGAAGTATTACCTCTTTCTTTTATTTTTCATCTTTTCTAATGCCGCCTCATTAGCTCAAAACACCCCCATAACTATTGGAGGAATGGACTTCGGTTATGAGTCCCCAAGGGAGTACGAATTAGGCCCAATTAGGGTATTAGGGGCAGACAATTATGATCATCAGGCAATTAAATTAATTGCGGGGCTCAGACAAGGCCAGAGGATTATGGTACCAGGCCAACCCGTTACAAATGCAATAAAGAATTTATGGGCAGAGGGAATTTTTTCCAACGTTAGCATTTATGCGGAAAAAGAAATAGCCGGTGTGCTTTACTTAGTAATTGAGCTAGCTCCACGACCGAAGTTATCCAGGTACAAGTTCAAAGGAATTAATAGGAGAGAAGCAGATAAATTAAGAGAGGAAATAGCTTTGTATGCTGGGAAAACAATCACAGAAAATTTAGTTTTTCAAACAACTAATAAAATCAAGGGGTATTTTCGAGAGAAGGGATATTATGATACCAAAGTCAAAATTAACCGAGAAAAAGACACGCTCATTAACGATTCGGAATTATTTTTAATTGACATCGCTAAGGGTCCTCGAATAGGCATTAAAAAAATAGAAATTATAGGAAACAGCACCGTTCCGTCATGGAAACTTAAAGCAGCCATGAAAGACACAAAAGCAAAACTTTTTTATCGGTTTTGGAAAAGATCTAAATTAACAGAGTCGTCCTACGAGCGCGATAAACTTGCAATGATGCAAAAATTTAATAAGGCTGGGTTGAGGGATGCGATGATTATCAAGGACACGATTATTAAATTAGACGACAATAATTTAATGATAAAAATCAATATTCAAGAAGGTGAAAAATATTATTTTGGTGAATTTGATTGGATAGGAAACACAAAATATAGATCAAGTTTTTTAGACTCCTTGATAGGGATAAAAAAAGGAGATGTATACAATAATGCGTTATTAGAACAGCGCTTGAACGGCAGCCCAGACGAAAGAGATGTAAGGTCTATTTACATGAATAGGGGGCACTTGTTTTTCAACCTAATCGCTGTTGAAACGAACGTGACAAACAATCAAATAAACCACCAGATACGTATATTAGAAGGAAAAGAAGCCCGTATTGGCGACATAAGCATAAAAGGAAACACAAAGACGAACGATAAAGTTATCCTCCGTGAAATAAGAACGAAGCCTGGTGATATTTTTAATAAATCTGATATAATGCGAACGCAACGCGAATTGGCACAACTCGGGTTTTTTAATGAACAAGCGTTTCAAGTAAATCCGATACCAAATCCCGCCAACGGGACTGTTGATATTGAATATGTTGTAGAGGAGAAGTCGTCCGATCAGATTGAGTTGTCAGGCGGTTACGGTGGGGCAGGACTAACTACTCGGGGCGGAATTATTGGCACATTGGGCTTGACTTTTAATAATTTTTCTACCCGAAACTTCTTTAAAAAAGAGGCTTGGTCACCACTTCCCGGAGGAGATGGGCAACGACTTTCTATCCGTGCCCAAACCTCTGGTAGATTTTATCAAGGGTATAACTTTTCATTCACTGAACCTTGGCTTGGTGGCAAGAAACCAAATTCTTTATCTTTTTGGGTTAATCATACAGCGCTTTCCTCAAGTGGAACTTTACGGACCGACCCAAATTATACAGGGGTAGGGATAACAGGTATTGGTCTCGGTCTTGGTAGAAGAAAAAAGTGGCCAGATGATTACTTTTCTGCCTACTATGAATTAGGATATCAGTTCTACGATGTGGTAAATGACTTTAGGTTTCCCCTAATTGAAAAGGGAAAAGCAAATGATATTTCTTTAAAATACACATTACAAAGAACTTCTGTAAGCTCTCCAATTTATCCTCAGAGCGGCTCTAACTTTTTATTTACAACGAAAGCAACATTGCCATATTCTCTCTTTACTGATGTAGATTACTCAGGAGCCACAATAGCAGAAAGGATTAGGTTCCTCGAGTATTACAAGTTTAAGCTGACAGGAGAGTGGTTTTTACCTGTAAGCCCTGATAAAAAACTTGTGATAATGTCGCGTTTTGGTTACGGATTTATGGGCGCCTACAATAAAGAGAAAGGCGTTACTCCATTTGATCGTTTTGTCATGGGAGGAAGTGGATTAACCGGTGTTGGTCAAATAGGCGGCCGAGAAATAATCGCACTGAGGGGTTATGAAGATCAAACTGTTTCTTCTGATGGAGGAGACCCTTTGATTGCTAAGTATACACTAGAGCTGCGCTATCCTATTTCGTTAAATCCTTCGGCAACTTTTTACGCGTTAACTTTTTTGGAAGCAGGGAACACCTACCCGTCGTTTCAAAAATTTAATCCATTCAATGTAAAAAGAGCTGCGGGTATCGGTATTCGTGTTTTCTTGCCTATGTTTGGAATGCTTGGTTTGGATTATGGTTTAGGTTTTGATGAGCTCGATAATTGGTCAAATGGATTTGGAAAAGCCTCCGACCAGTCAATCAAGCAAAAAGGATTTTATCCAAAGTTGAGTTTTACCATCGGAATGAACCTTGGTGAGTTATAGATTTTAGCAATAAATGTGTAACTTCGCCGTTCCTTACAGACAATAAAGCACCATGGTTAAATATTGTTTCGTACTTCTTTTTGTTCTTGGCATTACTTTTGTCAAGGGTCAAACTTATGCGTTTATAGATTCAGATTATATTTTAAAAAATGTTCCTGAATATATAACTGCTAAAGAAAAATTAGATAAGCTGGCAGAGAAATGGACAAAAGAAATAGAAGATAGATATGCCGCTGTTAAAACTAAGAAAGGAAACTTCGAGCGCGAAGAAGTCCTTTTACCCGCCGAGGAAAAGACAAAGCGAAAAACGGAAATTGAAAAATTAGAAAAAGAGGCGGTAGATTTGCAAACACAACATTTTGGGGCTAACGGAGATTATTTTGAAAAGCGCCAAGAACTTGTGAAGCCTATTCAAGATAGGGTTTATACGGCAATGAAGAAGGTGGCAAAAAGAGACGGATATGCTTTTGTTTTCGATAAGGCCAATCAAAGTAATTTGCTTTATGCGGAGAAAGAGTACGACATAAGCGAGTCTGTTTTAGAAGAAATGGGAATAACTAAATAAATATAAAAATGAAAAGAATAGTAACAATGTTGTTTTTAGTAGTGGCGGTTGGGGTAAATGCTCAACAAAAAATAGGGCACGTCAATTCTCAACGTTTATTAGACACATTAGCGTCATATAAAGACGCGGGAAAAAAATTAGAGCAAAAAAGAACAGAGGAAATCACAAAATACCAAACCTTGGAGAAAGCATTTCAAGCTGAGTATAATAGGTTGATGGAAGAGGCCCCAGAAATGCCAAAATTAATGCTAGAGCAAGAGCAGCAAAAACTAATGGTTAAACAACAAGAGTTAGAGAACTTCGAACCAGAAATGACAAGAAAGTTACAAATGTACCAACAACAATACATGGAGCCTATTTTAGAGAGGACTCAAAAAGCGATTGCCATTGTAGCAGAGCGTAAAAAGTTGAATTATATTTTTGACGAAACAGTTTCACTTTATTTTAAAGGAGGAATAGATTGCACCGCTGAGGTGTTGTCGGAGTTGTTGAAGCTTGATGCGGAAGCAATGAAAATGAAGTAAAGTGATCTTATAATATTAAACATTAGGCAACCCAACAGGTTGCCTTTTTTGTTAGCTTTGATTTTTAAATGGGACCAATAGGAGTTTTTGATTCGGGGTATGGAGGATTAACAGTATTAAATGCCGTTAGAGAACATTTGCCCAACTACGAATACATATATTTAGGGGATAATGCTAGGGCTCCGTACGGCAGTCGTTCGTTTGACGTTGTCCATGAGTTTACGTGGCAGGCTGTTGAATTTTTATTTAAACAGGGATGCCCACTGATTATTATTGCCTGCAACACAGCGTCTGCTAAAGCGCTCAGGACTATTCAACAAACACAACTTTTGGACATCTATTCTGGTCGGCGCGTGTTGGGTGTTATACGCCCGAGTACAGAAACCATTGGTGAATGGACAAAATCCAACCATGTGGGCATTTTAGGAACATTAGGAACCATTCAGTCATGTTCTTACATTATAGAGTTAGAAAAATACGCTCCTCAAATAACCACGCACCAACTGGCCTGTCCTATGTGGGTTCCTTTGATTGAAAATAATTACCATAATACAGACGCAGGCAGAGCAATAATCAGAGAGGATGTTGATAAATTGCTGTCTATGAGTGCAGATATCGACACAATAGTGCTTGCGTGCACACATTATCCAATAATCGAAAATCAGATTAAAGAATTAGTAGGGCCTAGAGTCAAGGTTTTTTCTCAAGGTCAAATTGTAGCAAAGAAGTTAAAAGAGTATTTGGAGAGGCACACGGAAATTGATAATTTATTATCGAAATCCGGAAAGGTGTCCTACATTACTACGGAAAACACAGAGGTGTTTAACGATAAGGCTTCTAAATATCTAGGTCTCGAAATACAATCTTTACACACCCATTTATAAATTATAAGCCGTTACGTTTTCTGTTTAAATTGGCTATAATTTCTTGTTGCATATCTAGTAAAATCTCAGGTTTATGGGCATAATAGGTGAAGCTTTCCTCGTATTGTTTTTTTGAAACACCGTGGCTTTTTAATAGTTGGGTATAGCTGCTGTCGAGAGAAACTTTATATACGCTTGGACTTCCATAACTCAATTGGTAGTGGTTTTCTATAAGAAAAACATCCTCCATTATTTTTAACATCTTATCTTTTGGAATTACATCAGGCTCTTCATTGACCCCACAGCTAACAAATAGCAAAATAAGTATTAAATACAAGCATCTCATAAGGCAAACATCAGTCTATCCCCCGCAGCATGGCTAACTATTCGATTCTTATCCCAAACAATTAGTCCATTTACCAAAGTGGTGTTTATTTTATGTGAGAAAGTATATCCTTCGAAAGGTGACCAACCGCATTGATACAATAGGTTCGTTTTATTTACAGGCGTTGTTGAATTTGGGTCTACAATCACGAGATCAGCATTATAACCCTCGCGAATGAACCCCCTATTCTCTATTCTGAAGAGTATGGCTGGAGAATGAGACATTTTCTCCACTAACCTTTCGATACTTATTTTCCCTTGTTTTACTTTTTCTAGCATCGCAAGGAGTGCGTGTTGTACCAAAGGCCCCCCAGATGGAGCTTTGGAGTATGTTAAGGATTTTTCTCCAAGAGTGTGTGGCGCATGGTCGGTGGCAATGACATCTATTCTATTATCCAATACCGCATCCCAAATCGCTTCGCGGTCTTTTACAGATTTTACAGCGGGGTTCCATTTTATGAAATTACCTTTTTCAGGATAATCTTCATTCGAGAACCATAAATGATGTACACAGGCCTCAGCAGTAATTTTTTTATCCGCTAATGGAGTGCTATTATCGAATAAAGAGAGCTCTTTTTCTGTCGAAATATGTAGCACATGCAACCTGGCACTGTGTTTTTTAGCTAGTGAAACCGCTAGTGATGACGACAGGAAACAGGCGTTTTCATCTCTTATTAAAGGATGAGCTTCTACAGGGATGTTTTCGCCATAGACCTCTGTAAATTTCGCTAAATTAGTTTTAATTGTGTGTTCGTCTTCGCAATGCGTCGCAATCAGAAGGGGAACATTGGCAAAGAGCTTATTCAGGGTTTGCTCGTTATCTACAAGCATATTTCCTGTGGAAGACCCCATGAATACTTTTATCCCACAAACATTTTTAGCGTCTGTTTTTAGCACTTCTTCTAGGTTATCATTGGAGGCGCCCATAAAAAATGAATAATTAGCAGCGGAATGTTTAGCGCCCAAGAGATATTTTTCTGCTAATAAATTTTGAGTTAAAGTGTTGGGGACGGTGTTGGGCATTTCCATGAAGGAGGTTATTCCTCCCGCAACGGCAGCTCTTGATTCAGTCCTAATACAGGCCTTATGTGTTAGGCCGGGTTCTCTGAAATGAACTTGATCATCTATACAACCAGGTAATACATAACAACCCTCAGCATTAATTTCCGTGCTATTTACAGGAGGATCAATTACGCTAGAAATTTTTTTGATTTTACCATTTTCTATAAGTAGATCACCACTCCAAACAACCCCTTCATTTACAAAGTTTCCGTTCTTAATCACTATAGTCATAGTCTCATATTTTTCATTTTCCAAACTCCAAAAAAGGCCTCTTTGAATATTTTTGTACTCATTTTAGATTCACCAAATTCGCGATCTACAAATGTTATAGGAACTTCTGTTAATCGGAAGCCATTTTTTTTAGCGGCATATTTCATACACACCTGAAAAGCGTAGCCTTTGAATGGTATATTGTCTAACTTGATAGACTCTAATACTGATCTCTTGTAACATTTAAAACCAGCGGTTGTGTCCTTAATATTTATCCAAAGAATTAAACGTACGTAAACACTTGCAAAATATGACATCATCCATCGTGAAATAGGCCAATTGACAATTTTTCCTCCTTTACAATACCTTGAGCCAATAGCGACATCAGCCCCCTTTTCACAGGCCTTTTTTAGTCGAATTAAATCTGACGGATTGTGTGAAAAATCACAGTCCATTTCAAAAATGTAACCGTATCCCTTGTCAAGACAGTATTTAAATCCATGGATGTAAGCGGTTCCCAAGCCCAGCTTTCCCGGCCGCTGTTCTAAAAATAGTTTACCGTTAAATTCTTGTTGCAAAGAAATAATTTTGTTTGCAGTTCCATCAGGGCTGTTATCATCGATAAATAAAATGTGGCAATCCAAGGATTCGTTAAAAATGGCACGCACCATATTTTCGACGTTATCGATTTCATTGAATGTGGGGATTATAATAATCGAGAGGTCACGCATATATATATCGAAGATACGTAATAATTAGCCTAAATTATCCGGTGACAGAGGTATAAATGTTGCAAAAAAAAGCCGCTTTTTTGAGCGGCTTTCAATATAACATACTTTTTACGCTTCTTCTTCCTCGTCATCCCCAGCATCAGCCCCTTTAATAGCACCTCTAGCCATTTTCACAGAAACAACGACGGCATTCGCAGGGTCTAATATTTTAACCCCGGGAATTTCAATTGAATTAACACGAATAGATTGACCGATTTTCAACTTAGAAATATCCAAAGTAATCGCATCTGGCAAATCTTTCGGTAACCCAACACACTGTAAAAGTCTAAATACTGTCATAAGCTTACCACCAGCCATTACACCTCGAGAAGAACCAACAACGCGCACAGGCAATTTCACACGAATCTCCTTAGTGTCTGTTAATTCTAAAAAGTCGACATGTTGAATGGTGTCTTTTGTTGGATGCTGCTGCAATTCTTGAATAATACCTCTGGTTTTTTTCCCTTCGATACTAAGTTCAACTTGGTAGACATCAGGAGAAAATATTATTTTCTCGATTTCTACTTGCTTCACAGAAAAGTGTGTTTGTTCACCCTGGCCATAAAGCACACAAGGAACGCGACCTGCATTTCGCAGAATAGCAGCGTCCTTTTTCCCTACGTTCGCTCTGAGCGAACCGCTCAATTGTGCTGTTTTCATGTATATATATTAATTTAAGAGATTACAAAATGAGAACTAATTGACTCGTTATTAATGAGCCGTTTGATGACGTCGCCGAAAAGTTCAGCCACGCTTACCACACGAATTTTATCGCTAGTTATGTTAATTGGAATTGTGTCGGTAACAACCAACTCTGTTAAGCGGGAATTATGAATTCGTTCATATGCTGGCCCACTAAGCACGGCATGTGTGCAGAAGGCCCGAACACTAAGTGCGCCCTTTTCCATCAATAAGTCTGCGGCCGTGGTTAATGTACCAGCGGTATCACACATATCGTCTACGATTACCACGTCTTTTCCTGAAACATCCCCAATCACAGTCATTTCGGCTATTTCGTTCGCTTTTTTCCTGTTCTTGTGACAAAGTGCTAATCCAATGTTTAAGTTTTTAGCGTAGGAATTAGCTCTTTTTGCCCCACCAACATCTGGTGCGGCCATAATGAGATTGCTTGAGTCAAGCTTCCGGAGTTCATCTAAAAATAATGTTGACGCATATAAATGGTCCACAGGCACTTCGAAGAAACCTTGAATTTGATCAGCGTGTAAGTCCATTGTAATAACGCGATCCACTCCAGCGGCCATCAGCATATTTGCAATTAACTTTGATCCAATAGCCACCCTCGGCTTGTCTTTTCTATCTTGTCTTGCGAAACCAAAATAGGGTATCACGGCAATTATTTTTCTCGCAGAAGCCCTTCTAGCGGCGTCAATCATTAATAATAGTTCGAAAATATTTTCTGTGGGCGGCATAGTCGATTGAACCAAGAAAACGTCTTGTCCACGAACAGTTTCCTCAAATGATGGTTGAAATTCCCCGTCACTAAAAACAGTAACCTTAATATCTCCAAGGGATGTCCCATAAGATGTCGCAATTTTTTGCGCTAAATGCATTGTTTCACGACCGGAAAAAATTTTTACACCCACCTTGATAATTTGAGGGTGTAA
>Ga0049081_10000394_pt1 | contig 16769 bp, 8 predicted proteins | sample GreLakmeER78MSRF_FD_66717 | JGI IMG/M metagenome (GOLD analysis project Ga0049081, IMG submission 66717) | Freshwater lentic microbial communities from great Laurentian Lakes, MI, USA - Great Lakes metaG ER78MSRF | ecosystem: Environmental > Aquatic > Freshwater > Lake | place: Great Lakes...
TAACCCGATCATTCTACTATAATCAAACGTGTCACCATCAGTATCAGGTGTTCTTAATGTTTTGAAATAATTTGAAGATGGATCAGGTGGTCTTGTCAACTCACGAGCAATAGTTGTATCACCATATCTATTGAGCAATGATGAATCTATTGCACCAAATAAACTGTGTCTTGGAACTCTTAGTCCCGCAGGAGCACCAGCAACATTAACTAACATAGCCAATGGATTGTATATTTGAGTTGGTGATGCACCAAATGATGATGCTGCCGATAAAAATCCAGTAACACCGTTTGCCGGCGGTGTATCTACATTTGGATTCATTAACTGCAATCCTACTTGTTTTGCAACAAATAATAAACCTTTTGCGGATAGTAAGAATTTACCTATGCGGAAAACATCTTGAACTATTCTTTCAGCAGCAGTTACCGCACCACCACGAACAAGACCTTCATCAAAGTTTAGACCAAATCCCCAACGTTGTCCAATATCACGCATTACATAAGGTTGATCAAAACCGAAATCTCTATTGTAAGCATCATCTCTTAGATTAAATTTAGTATATTGTAAGTCCAAAGGTGATGGAGAATTTTTTGTAATTGCCCATTTTGCCAAGTAACCTTTTTGTTCGGTCACATCATTCATTGTTTTAGCATAAGGCTTTCCATAATAGCTTGATTCAGCTTTTACTTTTGAAACAGGAACTTGATTAGTCAATGATGCAAACACACCATTAGTTGTCCATGCCTTTTTAACCATAGTTTCTGGAGTGTATTTTTCTCTATCGGATATAATGATACCACCGGAGGTTCTTGCCGCTTCTATTGTATTTCTTGAACCAATATCAGTATTATATGGTAACTCTTGTTTAATTATCGGATAAAGTGTTTCACCAAAAGAGTTCATCTTAACCATGAAACCACGATTTTGTGATGGTGTATATCCAAAGAAATTTGTTGCCGGTATATCATTTATTGGAGATTTATTTTTACCTGCTTCAGTAGATAAAGATGAGTATCCAGATGATAATTGTGTATTTGCCTTATTATCAAAGAATGTTGCAAATCCACTATCTACCATTGTACTACGAGAAACATTATCCTGATTTGGTATCGTATTTCGTAAAATTGGACCTACACCGAAGTATTTTACATTCGGAGCATCAGACCTACTACCTTTCCAATTATACTTACCAAAGTCTGGAGTATAAAAAGTTTGATACGGTGATAGTAGTGTTGTGAATCCAGAACCTGCTTCGTCTGTAATGTAATTCACTTGTGGTGCTTCAGACCGTCCACCATTCCATGTAAAAATACTAGTTTCAGTTTTATATTTACTTTCTAATAATGCTGGAAATAAATTGAATCCTGGTGCATTTTGGTTTACTAAATAATCAACGGATGGTGCACTACTTCTTGCACCTTTAAATGTATAGTTTGATATATCAGTTGTATATTCAGTTACTAATGGTGTAATGAATGTTGTGAATCCACCACCTTGATCATTTGTAATAAAATTCACAGAAGGTGCAGCATCTCTGCCACCTTTCCATGCAAATTCACTTTTATCTTCAATATATTCACTATTAAGTTTTGCCGCCTTTAATGTGAATCCTTTATTAAAACTATCAGGAAAATAATTTATAGGAATTGGTTGACTTCCTTTAAATGTAAATTTACTTATATCTTTTTTATACTCGGACTCTAATGCCTTTGGGAATTTTGTAAATCCAGGAGCACTATCGTTCTTGAAGAAATCTACTGTTTTAGCGGCAGACCGTCCACCATCCCAATCAAATTCAGACGAATCTTTTATGTATTTAGTATCTAATTTTTGAGCAAGTCTATGGAAACCAACAGTAGTAAATTTACCGGATAAATCAAAATAATTAACTTCTGGTGCAGAACCTCTCGCACCGTCCCAATCAAATTCGGATGATTCTTTTATGTATTTAGTATCATACTTTTGTGCAAGTCTATGGAAACCAACAGTAGTAAACTTACCAGGTAAGTCAAAGTAATTAACCTCTGGTGCACTTGTTCTAAATCCGTCCCAATCAAAAATAGAAGATTCGTGAACATATTTTGTATCATAGATTTGAGCAAATGTATGAAAACCTGCATTTGTATTTTTACCAGTTATGTCAAAATAATTAACAAATGGGGCGTCCACTCTGAATCCATCCCAGTCGAATATAGAAGACTCATGTACATATTTTGTATCATATATTTGAGCAAATGTATGGAATCCTGCATTTGTATTTTTACCAGTTATATCGAAGTAATTTACGAATGGTGCATCTACTCTAAAACCATCCCAATCAAAAATAGAAGATTCGTGAACATACTTTGTATCATAGATTTGGGCGAATGTGTGGAAACCAGCATTTGTATTTTTTCCTGTTATATCGAAGAAATTCACAAATGGTGCATCTACTCTAAATCCGTCCCAATCAAATATTGAGGATTCTGGTACATACTTTGTATCATAAAGTTGAGCAAATGTATGGAATCCTATTGTAGTGTTTTTACCAGTTAAATCAAAGTAGTTCACTCTTGGTGCATCTACTCTGAAGCCATCCCAGTCAAAAATAGAAGATTCAGGAATGTACTTTGTATCATAAAGTTGAGCAAAGGAATGAAAACCAATACTTGTATTTTTTCCAGTCAAATCAAAATAATTAACAACGGGAGCATCTACTCTAGCACCATCCCAATCAAATATAGATGCCTCTGGAATATATTTTGTATCGTATAGTTGTGCAAAAGAATGAAATCCTACTGTTGTACTTATAGAAGTTAAATCAAAATAATTAACAACAGGAGCATCTGTTCTAGCACCGTCCCAATCAAATATAGAAGATTCTGAAATATACTTGGTATCGTATAGTTGTGCAAATGTATGGAATCCAGCAGTTGAATGTTGACCTGATATATCAAAGCAATTAACTTGTGGTGCACCCGTTCTGTTACCGTCCCAATCAAATATAGATGCCTCTGGAATATATTTTGTATCATAGATTTGAGCGAACTTATGAAATCCATCAGTTGAATGTAAGCCTGCTATATCAAAATAATTATAAACGGGTGCACCTTCTCTGGAACCATCCCAATCGAATAGTGATGATTCTGGAATATATTTGGTATCATATATTTGTGCAAACCGATGGAATCCAGCAGTTGAATATTGTCCAGTTATATCAAAGTAATTTGATTCTGGAGATGACTCTCTGCCACCATCCCAATCAAATAATGATGAATCTACTATGTACTTTGTATCATATAATTGTGCGAGTTTATGAAAACCACTTGTTGTATTTGCATTACCAACATCAAAGTAATTAACTTCCAATGCTGCATCAGACTTTCCAATCCAAGTAAATGCAGATGAATCTGGTTTATATGCAGTTTCAAATTGTCTTGTGAAAGACTTAAACCCAATCGTTGTATATTTCTTTCCACCATCAAAGAAATCAACTTCTGGTGTTTTTATGAATCCAAACTTTGAACTGTTTACAACATATCCTGTTACCAATGGATCAGTAAATGTTTTGAAACCGGCAGAATTTATATCGGAGATATAATTTACAGCAGGTGCCTGTGATGTTTTACCAGACCATCCAAATTTTGAATCCGATAAAAATTTACTATCACCTATTGATTGGTTTGCAGTAAATCCTTCAGCATTTATATTTGGGAAGAAGTTTACTTCTTGTGTTCCAACGATTGAGAATAATGATTTACTCGGATCATCATTTCTACCAGATGGATTTGTTTTTACTATATTATCAGCATTGTATAAACTGGTATCAACCAACATAGAAGATTGTTGATCGTACTTTATTAAATTTGGTTTAATCGATGGTTCTGTATCGGACAATATAGATACTTGATTGTATGGTTTTGGTTTTGAATCTATATTAAATAAAGATTCATCTTTTAAATGAACACTCGATAAATCACTTGTAAGTGGGTTTATTTCTGGTATTGTTATGTAACCATACGGTAATTTTTCTCTAAAAATATCAGCAGATTGTTTTGTTCTGTCTTCACTTAAAACAGTTCTTTGTAATGCAATATCTGGATTTACAATATTGTTTATAGGTGAAAATAAATCTTTACTTATAACTACTGTTTCTTTTTCACGGTCAATCGATAATGCCTTTCTATTTATTACAATTTTTGGATTCTGAATATTATCAGTTGCTTCGTTTGTATTCTTAGAAATATTTGGTGATTGTTCCGTTCTATCCAATGATAGTGGTTGTCTGTTTATAGTTACATCTGGATTAGTAATGTTATCCGTTGTATCTGAAACATTCTTGTTTATATCAGGAGTAGTTGATGCCCTTTCAAATGTCTGGTTTGGTCTGCTTATGGATATAGAAGATTCATTGTTATTTATACCGGCAACACTTTTATTTATTTCTATTTCGGATGATGTTAATCTACTTGTAAATCCAGTTTTTCTAATCTCATTGAATTTTTTAGCAACATCACTAGTTGAAACAGATACCAAACTTGGAGTATCAAATTCAAAACTTGTTGGTGAAAATTCAGAAACAGAGTTTATTAACATATTCTCTGCTGCTTTTTTTACAATATCATCAAGTTTTGTTGAATTCAGTTTACTTTCTATTGGTGTTAATTTTGGTGTTTTTATGTCATCCAAATTAGTTTTTTGGAACATATCTGCAAGACTTGTTCGGTTAGGTCTTGAAATTTGTGGTGACATCTGTGCAAGTCTGTCCGTGATAGGTTGTAGCGTTGCAAAGTTTTTGCTATCGGTTGCCTTAGAGGATTCTGGAGTGTTTTTTTCTTCTCTAGAAACTTCGGAACGATATTTTGATAAATCCGATTTTAAATCTACTAATGACATCTATGACTTTCCTAATTTTACATATAAATATACACTCTAATAGATTATTAAAGTTTACGACCATAACTGTTATCAACGCCAATATTATATGCCTTCTTGAAATCGATATTAGTTTTTATTTCTTCTATTGTTTTTTCACCAATCTTTATGATGGTTGGCTGTGTAGACATTGCACCCAATATAGAAATAAGTTTATCCAATTTTTCAGCAACAACATTTGAGCCATCTTTTGCAGGTGCACCACCACCACCCATGGTTTTTGCGGATGGTGCAGTATTTGTTTGTTGTCCCATACTTGTTGTTGATGTTGCAGAAACAGCAACTGGAGTTACTGATTGTGTCTTTGGTTTATTTTCATCACCGCCACCAAACAATGAAGTAATACTACCAACGATAGAACCAACCGCCTTTGATACAGATGAACCTGATCCGGTTCCTCCTACTTTTTCCATTACTTTTGATAATTTATCAACATCAACCTTAGCGATTGTTTCTGTAAGTAATTTTAAAGAACTTGATATTTCCAACAAACTCTTTGATACAGCAGATAATTTTTTTGGATCCAAAGTTGTTATCAATTTCTGGACTTGTGCGAGTGGACTTTCCCCACCCAACATTTTGCCAAGACCTTCCATGAGTGCACCACCACCGATACTCTTCATCAGTCCACCTAATGCATCACCGAATTGTCCAAGTTTATCTGGATCTATTTTTCCTAAATTGTCCGCCATGGCTTTCATAGCAGTTCCAATACCTGCTATACCAGCAACAACTATTCCTATTGTTTTTGGATCTATTTTATCTAATAACTTCAATAATTGATCAAGTGGACTGTCACCACCAACGAGTTTACCAAGACCAGACATGAGTGCACCCGCACCCGCACCCGCACCAAATCCAGCAAGTGCAAGACCGATTGCACCTATACCTAAAGCAATTTTACCAAGATTTGCAGGATTGATTTTTGTTAAACTCAATAACTTATCTACAACTTTTACTATATTATCACCGATAGAATTTATTACAGTAGCTATTGCACCACCTATTGATGTTATTACACCACTTATACCTTCAAATACAGACTTTATTATTGGAGCAATTTCTTTTATAGCAGCAATGAATACTTTACCTAAAACTTCTGCAACTTTAATAAGAACCGGCATAAATGCAGTTAAAACTTTACCAACTGTTTCTATTACTTTTTGTATGATTGGACCTGCTTCTTTAATAGCGGCAACCAATACAACACCAATTACTTCTGCAAACTTCATCAGTACAGGAGCGATTGCCTTTATCGCAGGAGCTGCCATGTATAAAGAAGCTCCAAGTGCAAGGAAAAATAATCCAACTGCAATCGCAACCGTGCCCATTGGTGGAACTGGAGTTGCAAGTGATCGTCCTAATGCCTCCAATCCTTTACCTAAACCACTTAAAATACCCTCGAACGCACTACCTATTCCTTTACCAATAGATTTTATAGCACTACCCAACCCTTTACCAAAGTCTGCAATCTTTCCACCAACGGATTGTGCTTTACCAGCCAATTTTTCTGTCTTTGCTAAGTTACCTCCTTGTTTTTCAAGCATTGCACCCACACCGTCACCACCAGCGGCAGGAGGTTTCATCTTACTAAACATTCCAGTAACTTTACCCAACATACCACCAGCTTTGTCACCAACTTTACCAAATGCTCCGCCTAACTTTCCAGTTATTCCACCTGCAAGTTTACCAACACCTTCTGTTAATGGACCTTTAACAACTCCAAATAATCCCATAGCGCCTGCACCAGCAAGTTTGAAACCCGCGGCAATACCACCTGGTCCGGCAACCTTCAATGCCATAGCACCAAATCCGGCAACTGATGGATTTATAAATCCCAAAATTCCACTACCAACAGATGCAACACCAGAAAATTTATCCACGATACTTGTTACAAATTTTATGATGTCTGGTAAGTTCTGAATCAATTTCTTTACGGCTTCCATTATTTTTGGTAATGAATCTTTTAATCCAGCAACTATTGCGTCAACATCGATACTATCTATTATATTTTCAAATTGTGATGCACCTTTAGCACCATCAAAAAGACTATGAACCATTGTCATTATTTTTTCAACAATAGGTGCCATTTTTGCTTTAATCTTTTCAAGAATATCTGCCATCTTTTCTTTTACACTAGCAGACCTCTTTTCCGCAGCAAGTGACATAATATAATCTTTTTGTTCTTTTGTTCTAGCTTTAGCTGCTTCTTTTTCTAAATCTTCTGCCTTTTCCATTGAGTTTAATTTTTCAGCATAACCAGCATCTATCTTCATATTTTTCATTTTTTCGGCATTAGTAAGCATCTTTGTCATATCTTCAACAGACATACCCATTGCCTTTGCCATTGATTCTTGTTGAAGTGTGTTCATTGCCTGGAAATCTTTTAATGAACCGGCTTGATTTAGCAATTCCTCTTGAAGATTATAGATGTCACCGTTTAATGCATATTGTCTTGCAGCATCTAAATTCAAATCTTTTCCAGTAATAACTCGTGCTTCCATTTCTGCAGCAAGTGATTGGTCTATTTCCATCATACCACGACCAATTTGTTGAATCTGTCCCAATTCCATTCCCAACATTTTTGCCTTTTGAGCAGCAGCAATGAGTTCTTTTGTTGAACCCTTAAATGCTACAGTAACTTGTGGTGGAATTGCAGCAAGTGTTTTCATTGTTTGTTTTGCACTAAAAGTGCTACCACCCAACTTAACAGTTTCTTTTACAAGTTGATCCATTGATTTACCAGTCATAGTAGAAAGGTCTTTAATCTTTCCAACTTCATCTGCACTCAATCCAAATTGTTTAGTTAAAACTGTTGTTTGTTTAGCAAAATTTTCAGCTTCTTTATTACCGGCATTTATCTGTGCAGCAATATCAATACCACCCATCGCCTCACTTGCCGCCTCTATACCTTCTGCAATCTCTTTTGAATTTATACCGGTAATTTTCATTTCGGTTGCCATACGATTTGTATTTTTGTACAGTTTCGCTGCACCTTCGTATGACATTGAAAACTGTTTACCCATATCTGCAATTTGTTGGTCTAATGCACCAAATCCCTTTATCAACATACCAATACCACCAACCAAACCACCGATTCCTATTGCAAGTGGTAATTTAGCAGCAATCTTTACCATAGAACCAAGACCGGCTGCTCCACTTGCAAATGCTTTCTTAAAGTTACCTTCAAGACCACTTTTTATTGCTTCTGTGAATCGTTTATTCATATCATCGGAATTACCTTTGATATTCATTATTTTATTTATCTTATCACCACCTGGAAGTTTATCCACAATCGAAGCGGCATTTATACTCAATCCACCAAACGCATCTTTTAATAGTCCAGTTTTTGCAGTCTGTTTTTCTAATTGTTTATTGTTTTGTTCCAATATCTTTACACGATTCTGCATCATACCAACGAGAGAATTTTCTCCAGTCATAAGTGCATCATATTGAGACTTGGTTATTTTACCTTCATCAAAAGCTATTTGAACTCTTGCCTTAGTTAGGTCTATGGATTTTTGTAGTGGTATTAAATCAACCGATTCACCCTTTGCCTTCGCTTCAACTAACTGTTGTTCATAACTAACCATATCTTGTGTTGTTTCGGCTGCCTTTTCAAGTATAGTTGCATATTTTGTAGTTTGATCAGTTGTTGCTGTGGTGGATTCTGAACCTATTTTTATTTTATCAGTTAAATCGGCATATACTGTATCTATATCCGAAACGAAACTTAGTTGTTTTTTTGTTGAATCGTTTACCGCAGCATTTAATACTTTGGTCTCGTTTGTTTCTTCTTTTATTTTTTCGGTTCGATATAATATGTTTCCCTTTAATGAATTTAATTTTGATGATAAATCATATCCATACTTAATACCATCATTGGTTTTTGTTTCTTCTTTTGTAATATCTGTGGTAGTTTCAAGTGTTTCACTATGTATATCGTTTATTCTTTTGCGTAAGGCTTCCTCTTTCTCTGCATTATTTAAACGCAAAGATTCAAGTTTTATTGATTGTTCTATTGTTGCAACAGATTTTTTATTTTCAGACTGTATCTGAACTTTTAACGCAAGTATTTCTTGCTCTAATTTCTTTCTTTCTGAAAGTAAATCGTTTATCTGTTGTTCGAGTTTTTTATCGTTATCGGATGCCATTCATTCTACCGTTGTTTGCTAAAAACAAAAAGGTTTACATATTCTATAAATATGTAAACCTGTAATTTATCATTTTTGAGGAGGTTTGCCGAAAGAAGGTGGCAAAGGTTTTTTTGTCTTTACAACTTCTTCTTCTTGTTTATTTCTTTCATCTACCGCCTTCTTTACTTGATTTATGTAGAATCTTCTCAAATAAATCGGTAATTCATATACATCCGACCAAGTAAATCCACCTTTTCCATAGTAACACAAAGAAAAAATTTCTTCATGTAAACTCAGTTTATAATTAGTTGGTAGGCCAAAAAAACGATACCTCAATCGGTATCTCCATCTCCTTTACCTCGCCCGTAATGTCTGAAATGAATGTAAAGGTCATATCTACATCGGGTGAGATTTCTTTCATAAATGACCTCAATGCTCGTGAGTCTGCAGCAAACAGTTCATTATCTACAAAATTATTTATAGTAGCTCTTCCTGTTTCGCCATCTACAGCAACAATAAGATGTTTGAGTCTTGTGGTTAATTCCCTATCAATGCCAGTTTTAACTAATGATTTATTCATGGATTTTATTTCACTTTGAATTTCTTTTTCAATACCATGTGTCATTAGTCTAAACGTCACAGTCCTTCCAGATATTGGTAGTGTATAATCAACTTGATTCGTCTTGCTCTCAAACGGCGTGTAATCGACCTCCTTGTGCTCTATTTGAGTTAAATCTATTGTAACATTTTGTTTATTGCCAGGAGAAAATGGATCATCCACTTCTACTGTGTATTCTTTACCATAACCTAAAATTCTTGCTGCAACCATAATTGCATTCTTATCACCTACATACAAATCGTTGTAATTGATTGGTGTAATAATCAAAGACTCAAACAACTTATCTAACACAACACCTTGTTTAATAAGGTTTTGTGATGTTAAAATATCTTCTTCTTTTGCAGTCATGTACTTCATTTCAACTGTTCCACTTGATAATAGATGACCTTCTGGATACAAAAACCCTTTTGAAGGCAATGGAATTATTTCTGTTGGAAATTTTGATTTTTTAACTTCGGTCTGTTTATGCTCAGACAAAAGTTGGGCTTTAATATCTGCATCGGAAACTGTTTGTTCATTGGCCATATTGTAGCCAGTTGGAATTTTTGTCATAACTAATCCTATAACATTTGAAAATAATACATTTTATTACTATAAATATAATTTAGTTGGAAATATACCAATCTATTGTTGAACGTATACCGTCCTCGAATTTAATCAAAGGTGTCCAACCCAATTCTGTTTTTGCCTTTGATGAATCAATGGCATATCTTCTATCGTGTCCTAATCTGTCTTCAACATAAGTTATTTCAGCTTTCCATTGATGCATAGTAGATAGTATCTTTCTAACTAAATCACCATTCGACCACTCGTTATCTGAACCTATGTTATAAACTTCACCGTTTTTTCCTTTCTCATAAGCAAGTAATACCGCTCTACAATGGTCATCAACATGAATCCAATCACGAACATTAAGTCCATCACCGTATATTGGCAGTTCTTTACCATTTAATATGTTTGTTATCATTAGTGGTATCAATTTTTCGGTATGTTGTCTTGGTCCATAGTTGTTTGAGCAACGAGTTATGACTGTTGGAACACCGTAAGTGTGATAGTATGACCTAACAAAACAATCAGCAGATGCTTTTGCTGCTGAGTAAGGTGAGTTTGGTAAAATTTGTGATTGTTCGTTGAACTTTTCAGTAGAATTTAATTCTAAACTACCATAAACTTCATCGGTAGATACTTGAACGAACTTTTTTAACCCTAAATCTTTAGCAACGGTCAAAAGTGACACAGTTCCTACTATGTTTGTGTCTATAAATGGTTTACCATCAATAATTGACCTATCTACATGAGATTCTGCAGCAAAATTTATTATACCGTCAACGTCATGGTTAATACAAATCTCTTTAACAAGTTTTGTATCTATAATATCTCCATGATAAAAGATATAATCTTCATTATCAACAAATTTTTCTACATTTTTTGAATCACCGGCATAAGTGAGTGCATCTAAATTCACAATTCTTATATTAGAATTCGGATTATCTAATATCATGTGAATAAAATTACTACCTATAAAACCACAACCACCTGTTACTAAAACAGTTTTCTTTCGGTTTGACATATAAAAAACAAAACCCTATATTCATTAACATTACTGCTAATAAATATAGGGCAATTTTTCAAAATTACATAATGATTTATTTTTTATTGTAAAAATAAAAATATAATCGAATTAGTATTGAAGTATAGCATAATCATAAGCGAGTGTGAGAGAAATCTCAACAAACGCATCGTTTGCCCAATCCATTTCACCGAATGTTGTTGCAGTGATGAAAGCACCTTTAAGTGTCCATTCTTCAACTTTATCACCAACAGGTCCAAGCACATGGAGTGTAATATCTTTCTTATAAAAGTCAGAATAACCATCACGGCCAGTCACAGATTCGTGTGATAGACGAACCCATTCCATCACCGCCTGTGCAGCAGAAGGAACAATTGGATCATAAAGTTTTATACTAACATCTTGCCACTCACCTTTACCCTTTACTTTGCGTTTGACGTTAATGTGATCAAGCGTAATAGGGTTAAAGTTTATGTTTGGACGACCTGCACCTTTAACCAAATAAGCAGGAACACCCTCGATATACATGATAAAACGGTTTTGTAGTTTTGGCTCAAACGGGGTAAAAAACACTTCCGTGGGATCGAGTAATTCAGCCATTTATTTCTCCAAATTTAAAATATCCTTTAAGTATAAATATATTCTTTTCAAAAAAATGGGGAGAGTATTTCATCTCCCCTTTATTTTAATTAAGCACCTGGGAATGCCGCACCTGTTGATTGAATGTTGAAGTCAAGAATAATGAATTCAGCAGTCTTTGCAGGTTGTAGATATAATTGTCCGTAAAGAATGTTACGGTCAATGATGTCCGGCGTATTGTTACTTTCATCCATGATAACACGGAAGGCATAGAGACCTTGACGTTGTTGGATTGATTCAAGATATGGATTCACAATGTTCAAGAAGCGAGTTCTTGTTTGTGATGTGTTTTGTTCAAACACAAGGTATCTTGTAGAAGAAGCAATAAACTTCTTAGAAGCAATCAACAGACGGCGAACATTTATACGGTCAAGAGCAGATGGACGACCTTGAAGTGTCTTCTGACCCCATACACATACTCCAGTTGATGGGAATACTGCGATAGGATTGATTCTTGCCTCATACAATGTATCTCTTTCTGTCTGAGTTAAACGAGTCTTAACTTCAACAACCTCTGTCAAACCACCACGATTCAAACCAGCAGGAGCGAACCATTCAGCAGACACACGGTCATTGAATGCGATTACGCCAGGAAGAACAACAGATGGTGGAACCCAAATTGGTTTGTTTCTATCGAAATCAAGAATCTTAACCCAAGGATAATATGTAGCAGCATAGTTTGTATCTAAACCTTCGGTTGTAGAAACAGCAGTTGCGATATTATCACTTATTCCGGTTGAATCCATTACATAGAAAGCATCACCACGATTTTCACACATATCAGCAGCGTAAGTTGTTACTGATGAGTGTAATTGGTGTAGTATACCAGGTGTTGCAATCATGTTAATATCAAATTCATCTGCATTTGAAATGGTATCGATTGCCTTTTTGTAAGCAGTATAACCATCGGCAGATGTAGTTGATATATCAAATCCTTGTGTGTTTCCAGCTATAATGTGTACACCAGTTTTCTTTTGGAGATTTGGCTTGTGACCATCAAATCCACCTTGGAATGGCAACATAAATTTACGAGTGTCAAGAGCAGTATTAGTTGTCAAATCGATTGAAGAACTATATGCAGTTGCACTTGATGGGAAATTTGCACCAGGATTTTGTTGATAATCGCCCAAGTAAAAGTCTGTATTTGAACCAGTTGATTGGTTAGCTGCAATAGGCAATGCACGAAGATAATTAAAGTTATCTGTGTTTGCGAAATCGTAATTGAATCCCCAATATACTCTTCTATTATAAGCACCACCAACTGACTGTGCAGTTACATAAGATGCGGAAGCAGGTTGAGTGAATGCACTTGGTATAGGAGAGATAGGAGCACGGAAGCCAAAAGGAACAAGATTTGGAGAAATTGCACCATTTGCAACGGCTTCTGTTACTTCAACACGAACATATTTTGACTTGTTAGAATAATCACCATTAACTACTACTTTACCTTCATCGGTAATGGTAATATATCTATCACCAACCACTCTTGAAATATATTTTGGAGAATTTGGATCAAGATTACATTTGAATTGTTCTACAACTGATGGACGTATATCTTCATCTTCTGATGTGAATGGTGTTTGTGGAAGTTTAGATTGATCAACAAATCTAACAACAACATCAAAGTCACCATACTCAGAACCAGCGATTGTTCCAGCAGGACGAATATTTGCAATACCAACTTTCACTTCATAGTTAGAATGAATACCATGAGAAAGTGTGTGGAATTTAAACAAGTCTTGTTTGATAACACCAACTTTTTGTGATGTCACATAAGGTGTTGAAGCTTCAAGGTAATCAGTTGTAAAGTCCCAAGGAGAACCAGCAGAGCCAGTCTCAATCAATATAGTAGTTGCACCATCGGCTGCCAAAGAAGCAGATGCTTGTTTCTTAAAGTTTACATAATTGTAAACAGCATGAGTTCCATAAGGATTATATCCGAATAAATCACCTACAAATGAAGTATTTTCAGGGTCAATAGAAGAACTGAAAGCAAGTCCATTTTCATTGGTTGCGTTTGTAAATGAAGAAACATCAGTTGTGAATCCACCTGATACAGTTAATACGAAACTACCACTCGCGTTTCCAGTAATTGCTGATTTCGCAAATAGTGAGTCAGAATCAGCATTTGTTACAACAAATGTTGGGTGTAATAAAGTTATAAGTTTCTTACCCCATGATCCTGTTGCAACAAGTGCAATAGGATGTTTAAGGGAATATCCACCTGAACCAAGTACACGAACTATTGTTGCACTACCAGCATTATTTAGGTAGTTTTTAGCAGTATATGGTAAGTACGATTGTTCATAAGTTCCACCGAATTTTGTAACAAAATCAGAGTAACCATTTACTATGGTTGGGACAAATGCAGGTCCCTTCATCGTGGGTCCAATAAGAGCAGCACCAATAGCACCAATTCCTTGTGGAAGGAATGAAAGGTCATTCTCATTGGTAAACACTCCAGGACTTACAATTCTTTCATTAGCCACTTATTATCTCCATAAAATTATAGAATTAAATTCTCATATAAATATAAATCAAAAAACCCAAACTATGATTTGGTTGGAATAAATTTTCCAGAATCTAAATCTAAAACTCCATCACCGTATTTTTCATTTAGTGTTGATACGAGTGATTTTTCTTCTTCTTGCAGTTTACCGTATCTATCAAACAATTCTGTTCTAAAACTAGATAATTCCTCTAATCTTTTGTTCAACAAAAATAGTTCAATTTCAACTTGTCCAATCTGTGCAGTTGTTGTTGCATACTTAGATTGAAGTGATTTTACTGATTCCACATCTTCTTGTGCAAAATCTTTTTCTGTGTTTTGTTCTGTAACTTCAGCCATAAAAACCTCTTGTTAATAAGTTATTAAATGTAACATCTATAAATATGTTTTTAAAATTCTATAATCGTATTTTATCCGTTGGATTCATCAAATTCTTGTGGATATGTTCCAGGAGATCCTTGAGTTGACCTATCAACGATTCTTTTCATTTTTTGTTCGTAGTAATTCAATTCTTCATCAAAATCCTTATTCAATCGTCTAAACCCTTTCTCATTTTTACCAACACCTAATGCACGTCTTGCATCCGAATTAAATGCATTAAATTCATCACTATTTTCTGTCAATTCGGTTTTTTCTCTACCCAATACGGAATTTATATCACCGAATGCCTCAGAAACAAAAACAATTTTATTTGCAGTAACTAATCGTTTTGTAGTTGTTTGGGCTGCAACATCTTTTGGTAAAAGATAACCATGTGTAGTTATTTGGAAAGAAGCACGAACAACTCGGTCTTGACCAGTTGTATTACTATCTTCCATTGAGATACTATCCATGTTTGTAGAAAATTTGAAAAAGTTTTTATCACCAAAAGACTGTCCACTAAAATAGATAAAGTTTTCTACGATATAATTTAATTGATTTTGATATTCACACCAAATAATAAAATCATAAGATACATCCACATAATCTGGCATTGGAGTCATAAAATATTCGGATGGTCTTTTCGCACCATACTGTGTACTAAATTTATCATAAGGAGTTGTAGTATTGTATTTATGACGCATTATGTATGCAATTTGATTCGTACTTGCAACTTTATTCCTTCTCATTTCCGCTTTTATATTTACACCAGATCTACGGAAAGTTATTAACGGAACTATCGTCTTTCCCTTTTTATCTTTAAGAAATCCGTCTTTTTGAATTGATGCCCATTTTTCTGAATTAGCATATATTGTTGGTACTGTGATATATTCGCCACCGTCTTCAACTCTTATTTGCATTCTTTGATCAATAAATGACTTTATAGCAAAATCAATATCATATAAAGTTATACCAAGACTTCTTGTTTTATCTTTATCTCTACGAGTCTGTAAATGTCTGAAATCCCCATAGTCTGTTCTTGGGTTTTGAATAGAATTCCTATCATCGATAAAACTATCACGAGTTCTACGAAGTGGAGGTTTTCTATATTTACTTGAATTTTTCATTATATGTTGCTCGGAATATCATTATTATCGTTTGGTATAGATGGTCTAAATTCTTCTATATTTATTCTCGACCTTCTTGTTAAGTGAGTGTTTGCGATAATAGAAACATTATGACCCCATCTTTCAGTTGCAAATGAATAGTCTGGATTCTTTCCACCGAAGTATTGGTTTTCTTGAACTTGATCAACTTCCCACCATTCACCATTATACTCAATTACATCACCAACTTCTATAAAAATAGAAACCTGTTTCAAAAACTCTCTAATAAATGCAAAGTTTGCAGACTGTTGATAATCTTGTCCAAATTCAGTTCCTTCGTATGTTTGTGCCTGATAATCTATCAGAGCAGGAATTTTTACAGGACTATGATAAACTTTCTTATCAGATTCATTATACAAATTAGTTTTTGTATTTTCCAATGAAAGTTTGTATACAGCAACTTCTGTATCGATTATATCAGCAACCAATTCCATGTTAAACTTGTGAACAAGTCCAGCATCTCGTGTTCCGTGAAATAATGGCATATTATTATCCTATGTAAATTGCTAACGGTGTTCCGTTCAAACTAACATTTAGATGTTCTGTTTCTGCTCTTTTTGCTTCTAATAATTTAGCACGAGTCATCGTATCTAACATTGTTCTCAATTCTTCAACCAACGACTGTTTTTCAGTTCCAGCAGCAGATAATAAATCACCTGCATTCAATGATGTTTCACCATTTGGTATCGGTATACTGCCATACTTTCCACGAATATAACCGAGATTTTCCTTAATAAGTGCAAGTGTGTACTTGAATATCCATTGTCTTCCAACTGAATTTATATTCTGATACTTCATGTGTTGGTACGGAGCATTTGACATATCAGATACAGTTCCGTTTGGATATTTTAATGGA
>Ga0049081_10000395_pt1 | contig 16769 bp, 14 predicted proteins | sample GreLakmeER78MSRF_FD_66717 | JGI IMG/M metagenome (GOLD analysis project Ga0049081, IMG submission 66717) | Freshwater lentic microbial communities from great Laurentian Lakes, MI, USA - Great Lakes metaG ER78MSRF | ecosystem: Environmental > Aquatic > Freshwater > Lake | place: Great Lakes...
AATTCACCCTCAAACACCAAATTAGTTTATACGCTTGACGGGTCAACACCAAGCTTCAATTCAACAGCGTATACTTCCCCGATCGCTGTAAATGCGACAACGGTTTTACGGGCAAAAGTTTATCCTCTAACGACTGATTTGGAATTATTACCGAGCGACAACACTGTTGCTACGTATTTGTTTAATGTAAGCCACACAACTCCAATCATTTTAGTTACAACCGATGAATCCAATTTATATGGTGCAAATGGCATTTTTGATAATTACAATTCTGATTGGCTCAAACCAGCTCATGCAGCATACCTTTCAGAAGAAAGTGGTCATCCTTTAGCGTTTGAAACCAACACAGCGATTCGTCCTGATGGCGGTGCAGGGGGTAGTAGAGCGCAGCCCCAACATTCCTTTCGTCTATCATTTGCGCATGCAGCATTGGGAGAAAAACCCGTTGATTATCCAATTATTCCAGATAGACCCAACAGAACGACCTACAGCGACGTTTACCTTAGAAATGGAAGTAATCAATACCTGGCTCTTCCTTACAAAGACGCTTCACAGGTTCGCATGATGAGCGAAGGAACAAATAATTATTATTCTTCATACAGACCGGCAAGTGTTTATATTAATGGGCAGTACTTTGGGTTGTATGAGTTGCGCGAAAAATTTAACAAAGAGTTTTTTGAAATTCATGACGGGGCAAATTCAGATTCTATAGAGTTGCTTTCATTAAGCTACTTTTACAACCTCGTTTTGCGGACCGTGGAAGGAAATGTAGGTAATTTTTGGAATTCCTATGATTCGTTTCTCGCTTTAAGCCCGGCAGACGCAAATTATTTTACTCAAGCAGACAATTACTTTGACCTGAAACATTATACAGATTATATTATTGGAGAGTCTTGGATGGGAAATGTGGATTGGCCGGGAAATAATATAAAAATTTATCGCTCGGATAAAACACAAAACAGATGGCGTTTTGCCTTGATTGATTTAGAATTATCCATGCAGCCAAATGGTTGGACAAGCTGCACCGACAACCACATCCGATATATGTTGGATAGAGACCCGAATATTCCCTATATCAACATTTGGTTGAGAAGTATTACGAATGAAGTGTACCGAAACTATTTCATTAATCGCTATGCTGATCAAATGAATACAAGCTATAAAAACGAAAAACTACAAGCTTTTGAACAAGCATTTTTTAATAGTATGTTTTCTGAAATGCCTATGGAATATGCTCGTTGGGGAGACCCTACTAATATTCAAGGACAAATGGACGGATTTATTCAAAATCACCTAACATTTAAGAATGAATTGGCTTGTCGGAGCAATGTTGTACGTTCCAATTTAGTTTCTGAATTTAATCTGGAAAAGCAAATAACCCTGCAACTTTTAGTGTCGCCAGTTACTTCAGGAAGTATTCATTTAAATACGATTCAACCAGAAGTTTATCCATGGACAGGAATATATTTTGATGGGGTTCCGGTTACAATGAATGCGATACCAAAAGCAGGATTTTTGTTCTCTCATTGGGAGCCAAATGGATATATAACAGATACATTAAATCCCGTATTTGAAGGGAATATATCAGAGAATACGCCTTTCAAAGCTTATTTTAGTGAGATTCCACCTCCTGTTGATGGACCAGACATTCATTTTTCGCTTTATCCCAATCCGGCTAGTAATCAATTGGTTATTTCTCATGACAACAAAACACTGGCCGAAGGATGTCTTTTTGAGATTTATGACTTAAATGGGCGTATTTTATACCAAGCGCCGCTCGATTTCACGTCTACCACAATGTCTATAGATATTTCAAAATTGCATGCGTCGTTGTATTTTGTAAAAATCAAAAAAAACAATGCAACATTGGATGTAATCCGATTCGTGAAAAGCTAAGTCCTTTTTTTGTAAATTGGAACAGTTGAACAGGGTTCGCCGAACATCAAAGATTTAACCACTGGAATTAAGTGACGCGTAAGTTCCAGCATAGCAAATTCAGGAAACGGAATATCGGAACAGCCTTTAACAATTACTTTTTCTCCTTGAAAAGTCTCTAAATTAATTTTAGCAATTTCCATTCTAATTAATTCTTTGGTAAGCTCCTCTTTACTCGTGTTCGAAAAAGTATAAGCAATACCGCTAAGTCCCGCCCCAATAAGCATATAAGCCCATGCTGGAATTATCGCATCCGTTGAGCAGATAATCAAAACCGCTTTATCTTGATAAACAGACCATTCTTTATCTTTTATCCACCCACGAAAATCCTTTTCTTTTAACACTAATCCTTGCCAAAGCTGCTCGGATAAGTCAATTGTTGCAATCTCGTTTTTTGGTGTAAACTCCGCCAAATCCATTGAGATTAGGCCACTTTGTTGAATTTTATTGATTATTTGTTCCATAAATTTTCTTCACGTAAAATTAAGTCTAATTGCCCCAAAATAAACTTCTATCCGCATTTATTTACACAAGAATTAATTTTTATTTAACACTTTTTCAAAAACCAGAAAAGTAAAGTGTGAATTCATTAAATTTGTCTTACTTAAGACTTCCTTGGGTTGAGTAAAGATAAAAACATAGTTGCAAAATTTAGTTATGAAAATATTAGTTTGTATAAGTAAAGCACCAGACACCACATCCAAAATAGCGTTTACTTCGGGTAATACTTCGTTTGATGAAAATGGAGTTCAATACATTGTTAATCCGTATGATGAATGGTATGCATTGGTACGTGCACTGGAATTGAAAGAAACCATCGGTGGAAATGTAACCATTATTACTGTTGGAAATGCTGTAGATGAGTCCATTATGAGAAAAGCGCTTGCGATTGGCGCTGACGATGCTGTGCGCATTGATGCCGAACCAAAAGATGCTTATTATACAGCCATGCAAATCGCTGCTTTTGCAAAAAATCAATCATTTGATTTAGTTTTAGTAGGTAAAGAAACAATAAACTATAACGGCTCACAAGTTGGAGGGATGATTGCAGAAGCCTTAGAATTACCTTTCGTTTCATTGGCTTCCAAATTAGATGTTGCTGGTAATGTAATTACGTTAGAAAGAGAGATTGCTGGTGGTATTCAAGTAGTTGAGGTTTCAACCCCCGCCGTTATTTCTTGTGCCAAAGGAATGGCAGAACAGCGAATTCCAAACATGCGTGGTATAATGGCCGCTCGCACAAGACAACTGACCGTTGTTCCTGCGGTTGAGATTCAAGAGTTGACATCATACGTTCTGTATGATCTTCCGGCAGCTAAAAGCGCGTGCAAAATGATTTCGCCTGATAACATGGATGAATTAGTTCAGTTGTTACACAATGAAGCGAAAGTGATTTAATCAATAGAAAATTAATAAAATGACATTAGTTTACATACATTCAGAAAATGGGATATCGAAAGCAGCTAAGGAAGTTGTTACCTATGCCAAAAAATTAGGACATGGAGTTTCTGTAATTACGAACGGCAATACTGCGGCGGATGTTCTTGCTCAATTAGGTGAATATGGGGCGTCTTCAGTAATGGTCGATCGTTCCGTTTCAATTGAAGACCATCAACAATTACTTGATTTAGTGGTGTTTGCTGCTGAAAAAACTGGGGCAACATCCATTGTTTTTTCACACGATTTGACAGCTAAAGCCATTGCTCCTCGTTTATCCGTCCGATTAAATGCAGGACTTGTTTCCGGCGCAATAGATGTACCGAACGAATCTGATGCAATCCGAGTAAATGTGTTTTCAGGGAAAGCATTTGGTTTTGTGAAAGTGAATTCTGCAAAACGAATTGTTTCGCTACTTCCAAATAGCATTCAGCCTGAAATAACGGGGAGTGCATGTGGTGTTGAGGAAATTAACTCGGGAGCGGCAACGGGACGAATAAAATTAATTACAACTAAAAAGCCGGAAGGCGAGATTCCTTTACCAGAGGCCGAATTAGTTGTTTCTGCCGGAAGGGGATTAAAGGGTCCAGAGAATTGGGGTATGGTTGAAGACCTTGCAAAATCGTTGGGAGCGGCAACTGCCTGTTCCCGTCCAGTTGCTGACATTGGTTGGAGACCTCATCATGAACATGTTGGACAAACCGGTGTGGCTATTCGCCCAAATTTATATATTGCAGCTGGTATTTCTGGTGCTATTCAACATTTAGCGGGTGTCAACGGATCAAAAGTTATTGTGGTAATTAATACCGATCAAGAAGCGCCATTTTTCAAAGCCGCAGATTATGGAGTTGTTGGAGATGCATTTGAAGTGTTACCAAAATTAACTGAAGCAATTAGGAAGTTCAAAGCTGCTCAAAATTAATTTTAGCGCATGCAAAAAATTAAATTGATCATATCAGCATTGTCTTATAGTCAAACTCAATCTGGCGCCTATGCTTTAATGCTTACTGAGGTAGGTGGGAAGCGTAAACTTCCTATTGTGATTGGGGGGTTTGAGGCACAGGCAATAGCTGTTGAATTGGAGAAAATGAAGCCCAATAGACCACTAACGCATGATTTATTTAAAAGTTTTGCAGTTGCTTACGAAATTGAAGTTAAGGAAATAATCATTTACAAATTTGATGAGGGCATTTTCTTCGCCAAGATTGTTTGTACAAAAGACGGCGTTTTAACAGAAATTGATTCGCGCACTTCTGATGCAATTGCTATTGGTGTTCGCTTCGATTGTCCAATTTTTACCTACGATAAAATTTTAAAGGATGCCGGCACCCTCATAGATGATGAGTTTGATATGGAGGATATGGACGAACTTGATGATGATGAAGACGAATTAGATTTTGGTTCAGATGGCGGGGCTTTAGGTAACGCAACAAAAGAAGATCTAGAAAACATGTTAAAAGAAGCCATAGACAACGAAGATTATGAGGGAGCTTCTAAAATCCGTGATGAAATCCAAAAAAGAGCGGAATGAACACTGTAAAAACCCGACTTACCTTAATGAGTTTCCTGCAGTTTTATGTGTGGGGAGCCTGGTTAACTACCATTGGAACCTATTGTACAGAAGGTAAGGGTTGGTCTTTTGGTCAGTTTGGAGCAATTTTCTCAACCTTAGCGCTATCCTCAATTTTAATGCCTTCACTTATTGGAATCATAGCTGATAAATGGATGCGAGCAGAACGATTATATGGATTATTACACATTTTTTATGGTTGTTTTTTATTGATGGTGCCAAATCTATCTTGGATTCAAGGTCAAAACGCGTTTTTTTCAACAATGCCAGAATATGATTTACTCTATTGGGTCATATTCGCAGCAATGATTTGTTATATGCCAACAATTTCGTTATCAAATTCTATTTCATACCGCATTTTAAACATGTTTCATTTTGACGTAGTGAAAGATTTTCCACCGATCCGCGTTTGGGGAACTATTGGATTTATTTTGGCAATGTGGACAACGAATTTATCAGGAAGTAAAGACAACTCAATGCAGTTTGTTATAGCAGGATCAATTGCCATTTTATTGGGAATATATGCATTTACCCTACCGGCTTGTAAACCAGAAGAAAAAACGACTGAGAAGAAAACTTTGATCGAATTACTAGGATTAAATGCCTTTAAATTATTTGGAAATTATCAAATGGCATTGTTTTTTGTTTTTTCCATGTTGCTGGGAGCGGCATTACAACTTTCTAATATGTATGGAGACGCGTATTTGAGCAGTTTCCCGAAAGATTCGATCGTTGAGAAATATTCTACTATAATATATTCTATTTCACAAGTTTCAGAAACTGTATTTATTCTTTCTATTCCATTTTTCTTGAGGCGTTTTGGAATGAAAAAAGTTATGTTATTTGCATTGATTGCATGGGTACTGCGTTATGGTTTCTTTTCAATAGGCGACAGTGATTATGGAAGCATTTTTATTGTTCTGAGCTGCATTGTTTACGGAATGGCTTTTGATTTTTTCTTGATTTCTGGCTCAATGTACATTGAAACGACCACAAATCCACGTATTCGTTCCAGTGCCCAAGGATTATTCATTATGATGACTAATGGTTTTGGTGCTTATTTTGGAACAGTAGCTAGTAGCTGGATGATTGATCATTACTACAAATTTCCGGATGGTTCAACTGATTGGACAGGAACCTGGACATTCTTTGCTGCGTATTCGTTGGTGGTTGCGATATTATTTTGGCTGCTTTTTAAACAGAATAGGCAGGACACGTCCACGAAAGACATTTCAACCAGTCATCATTGATTGAATCCTATTCGAAACATCTCTTAATCTTCCAAATTGATTAATCAAATCTTCTATTTTTATTTAGTAAAATTAATTAGTTTAGTAATTTTTTTGTCATGGTTAAACAGAGCGCAAAAGATACCAATAATTTATTGAATTCGAAATCGTCATTGAAGTTTGATTTATTCAATTTCAGGAGTCGATTTAGTTGGATCACGTCAGCGCTTGTTTTTGTCTTTTCTTTTCTACTTTATTCAAATACGATTCATCATGATTACGCATTGGATGACACGGGCGCCATTCAACAAAACCTAAATGTTCGAAAAGGATTAAAGGGGATTCCGGATATATTGAAAATGGATTTATGGGAACAGGCCGAGGTTCGTTTGGGTTATTACCGTCCACTTTCATTGATTACGTTTGCGATCGAATACGAGTTTTTTCAGTCGGCGCCACATGTGAGTCATTTTAACAATGTGTTACTTTTCGCCATTTCTTGTGTCGTTCTTTTATTTGTGTTGCAGGCCTTGTTAGGGAATGTCCATCAATTTATTCCGCTAGCGATTACCATTCTTTTTGCCGCTCATCCTATTCATACGGAGGTAGTCGCCAACATTAAAAGTAGAGATGAGATATTGAGCTTCCTTTTGGTCTTCACTTCAGTTCTTTTTTTTATCATGAATCTTCAAAAAAAGAGACTCATCTTTCTTGTTTTATCATTTATAGCAGCCTATCTGGCTATGTTGTCGAAAGAAACGGCCTTAACAGGATTGTTAATGATTCCAGTTATTTATTACCTCTATTCAGAAGAAAAGCTGAAATTGATGAAGTTGCTTCCAGTCATTGCTGCAATTATTATCTTCTTTATTCAAAAAAGTATGTTAATCAAAAATGTGATGATTCCAGTCGATATCATTAATTATCCATATGATCAGGATTTCAAACTTTCAACCTCGTTCTATTTATTTGTTCTCGGATTGAAGTTGTTAATAGTACCGATCAATTTGAGATATGATTATTCGTATAATTTAATTCCCGCTGTCGATTTTGATAATCCGTTGGCTTTCCTTGGTTTGTTAATTATGATTGGGGGGGGCGTATTCACTATCAATAGAACACTCAAAAAATCAATTTTTGCTGTGCCTTTATCACTTTATTTTCTCGCAGTGGCTCCTGGATTTGCGTTTACCTTTTTAAGGGGAGGAATTTTTGCTGAAAGATTCCTTTACAATGCGGCTTTAGGTTTTTTAATGTTCATAATATTACTACTTTCAAAACTATTGAAACGGCGGTCAAGTCGTTTGAAAAACATTGAACTCTATGGGATTTGCGCATTTACGGTTTTATTGACAAGTTTCTATTCATTTAAAACAGTCAAAAGAAATCTTGTTTGGAAGGATAATTACACCTTATTTTCGACGGATATTAAAACGGGCGAAAATAGCGCTCAGAATCAGCGTCATTTTGCTGAACAAACTTTAGTAAAGGCACTAGCTGAAAAAGATTCCACACGAAAACTGGAATTAGCTCAGGTTTCGTTAAAAGCATTTGAAAAATCGTATACAATGCATCCGAGATTCGCTGAAAGCTATATGAAAACAGCGGTTATTTATCAGCTGATATACAATAATCCAGATACAGCCATGTATTTCTACCGAAAAACAATCGAATGCGAGCCCACAAAAATTTTAAGAGCAGAGGCATTCTATAATTTAGGCACTGTTTATCAAAACAATAAGTCGAATTTGGTTTACGCATCTTATTGTTATAATCAGTCGTTGAATTTCAAAGCTGACTATGCTCCGGCGGTTGCCGCGAGAGATGCACTTAAAAAAATGGGTATTAATACGCTTTTAGAACCAACAAGTAATTCGTTCGATGAAAACTCAGCCAATAGAGACGCAAATTACTATTTTAATTTGGGATATAAAAGGGCTTCCGAAGGAAAATACAGGGAAGCAATCGTTGCTTTTCAACAGGCGCTTGACTTGAATCCGAACAATATTGACGCACTTTTAAACCTGGGGAATTGTTACGGAATGTTGGGCGAATACCAAAAATCCATCGAGTATAATGACAAGATTATCTTGTTGAATCCAAATGAAGAACGAGCATATCGAAATAATGCAATCAACTGCGAGAAAACAGGTAATTTCGAACTTGCGAAACAGTTTTTGGATAAGGCTAATTCATTAAAACTGAAGAATTCATTACCAAATTTATAGCCTATGGAATTAATCCATGGTTCATTTTAGATGAAAAATATAATAATTCATATGCTAGCGCTTTCAATTATATCCGGTTGTATAAGTGAGAAGGAATTATTTTGGGAAATCAAATTCACAAAAGGTAGCGTCCCTCAAAACATTTCTTCGACATATGTAAACAAATATTTTGGAGGGCCGCACTATTCAAATTTATCCGATTTGCTCCTTGGATTTTATAAAGTTAAGTTTTATGAAAATCAACGTCCTGAATTAGACTCACTTCATACTAGAATACGATGGCAATAAAAAACTTAAAGTATCATATCTGGAAAGAACTAATGTAGAGCGTTGTTTTTTCTTAAAAGTAAAAAACAAGGGTGATTATTTGTCCGTTAGACGAAAAACATTCTTGATTCCAATTCCTTTTTTCTTTTTCATTCAAAGAGACCGCAAAGAAATCATTTAAAATGAAATGTCCTCGACCCTCGAAATTCCCATTAATCCTTTTGTAATTCAGCAAAAAAAGCATACCTTTGCACCTCAAAAAGCAATAAGGTGTCATACGGAGTAAAATTATTTTCTGGTCGAGCTTCTGAAAAACTAGCGCTTGATATAGCAAAATCCTATCGTACGGAACTTGGTGATGTGAAAGTAACTGTCTTTAGTGATGGAGAATTTCAACCGTCCTTTGAGGAAACGGTGCGTGGTCAAGATGTGTTTTTAATTCAATCTACGATGCCGCCAAGTGATAATCTTTTTGAATTATTATTACTTATTGATGCCGCTAGAAGAGCTTCCGCCCGAAAAATAATTGCTGTAATTCCTTATTTCGGTTTTGCACGTCAAGATAGAAAAGACAAACCAAGGGTTGCAATTGGAGCTAAGTTGGTGGCAAATATGTTAATGGCCGCAGGAGTTGATCGTGTTATTACTATGGATTTACACGCGGATCAAATTCAGGGCTTCTTTGAGGTTCCGGTGGATCATCTTTTTGCATCTACTCTGTTTATGAAAGAGCTAGAAAAGCTTGATCTTAATAATGTTGTTTTGGCTGCCCCAGATGTTGGTGGAGCAAAGCGGGCAAACTCTTACGCTAAAAAATTAAATACAGGACTTGCGCTTTGCCACAAGAACAGAAAGAAAGCCAATGAAATTGCTGAAATGACAGTTATTGGTGATGTTGAAGGGAAAGACGTAGTGATCATCGATGATATGTGTGACACAGCGGGGACATTAACAACGGCTGCAGATCTATTTATCTCGAAGGGGGCCAAAAGTGTTCGTGCATTTTGTACGCACGCTGTTCTTTCCGGGCCTGCATACGATAGAATTATTAATTCTAAATTAACTGAATTGGTTGTTACTGATACAATTCCATTGTTGCAAGCGTGCGACAAAATTAGAGTGGTTTCTGTTTCAGATTTATTCGCAGATGTAATTAAGCGATTAATCAACAACGAATCAATTTCATCTCATTTTGTAATATCTTAAATAAATAAATAATGAAAACAGCACAATTGAGCGGTTCACTCCGAGTGAACGTAGGGAAAAAGGATGCTACTGCGCTAAGAAATGCAGGAAGGGTTCCTTGTGTGCTTTACGGTACGGGTGAACAAACCCATTTCCACGTAAAGTTAAACGACATTGAAAAAATCGTTTTATCTCCAGAGGTTTATCAAGTTCATCTTGATGTTGAAGGGAAAAAAGCACGGGGAATTATCCGTGAATTACAACAACACCCGGTTACTGATCGTATTAGACACGTTGATTTCCTTGAAATAACAGATGCTAAACCAGTAACAGTTGCCTTACCTGTAAGATTAAATGGTGCTTCTCGTGGTGTATTGGCGGGTGGACGTTTGATGCAAGTGTTTAGAAGTCTTCGTAGTACAGGTCTTGTTCAAGATTTACCAGATGCAATTACGTTAGATATTTCTAAATTAGGTATTGGTCACTCAATTCGTGTAAAAGCAATTGATATTCCAGGAGTAACGTTCTTAGATCCAGAAAATGCAGTTGTTGTTTCTGTTAAAATGGCTCGTGGAGCGGTTAAAGGAGCTGCCGCGGATGAGGAAGAAGATGAGGAAGCATAATGTTTTTAAAGTTTATAAAAATCAAGTCGCTTTCGGGCGACTTTTTTTATGCACTAAACGAAAGGACTAAATCGTTCTGAAAGAATTTCTAAAGATTGATTATTTATATCACACCCAATAACCTTGGGAATCATCCTCGAACAGTGCCTTGACCATAAACCGATTGAGTTCGACCCAGTGTTTATCAACGCTATCCAATCACCTTCTGCAGGATCTTGTAATAATTGATTTTTAGTGACATAATCTCCCGCAAAACATAAAGGCCCAGCTATATCGTAATGAGAGGCTGAAGCTGTTTTTAGGGTTCCGTTATTACTGAAGGTTAAAAAAGAAACGCCGCGTGGTTTAACGTAGGCATCACGCATTAAATAATCTGCGCCTAAATGTATGAAAAGGACTTTCTTTGCACCTCTTATTAAAGTGTATTCTACCCGAGAAAATGCATATCCGGTGTAAAAATAACACCATTGGCCAAACTCAGTTATTAACGTAAAATCGGAAATATTTGGACAATTTTCAATTATTCCACGCGCATATTGCTGCATGTAGGATTGTTTATTTTCTTCCAATTGTTCGGGAGGTAAACCACCGCCAATATCCAACGTTGTTATTTTCCGTTCAATTCCATTCAATTCAAGATGGTGATTTGCCTCAACGGCAAGGTCTACTAAGGCTTTAACTGCTTGAATAGACGCAGCCATTTCTGACATGTGACTGCCTGCGTGAACGTGTAACTGGGTTACTGGGAAACGAATTATTGCATCAATAATTTGATTTTTTTCTATTATTGGCACACCAAATTTTGATTCGTCACTACTTACATGATAGATATCAGGAGCACCGGTCTCAATCATTGGATTTATTCGAATGCCAAGTGTAAAGGATGGATTTTTTGGAATCCGGTTTAATTCCTCCAAACTATTAACGTTTAATCGAATACCCGGGACATGTTGATTGCAAAAGTTAATTTCTTGTTTCGTTTTTACGGGAGAATCAAAAATAATTTTTGAAAATTCAGCACCTGCATCAATCGCTAATTGCACTTCTTCAATGGATGCCGCCTCCAAGCCAAATCCTAAATGAATGATTTTTTTAAGGACCTGGGGTTGTGGATTTGTTTTAATAGCTATGGCATGTAATGTATTTGCTGGAAAAGAATCTTTTAAATGGGTTAAATATACTTCTAGTTGATTCCACGATTGAAAAATAACAGCAGTGTCTTCTTCAGTGATTAAGTCATCTTGCAATGCTTTTTGTAAGGCCCAATTTGCTTCTTTCTCAAGGGGATTCATGCAAATAATTTAGTTACTGTTTCTTCAATAATTTCAATCATCCGTAAGTCATTTTTCGGCTCAAATCTTCGATTCAATAATTGCCTTCTAACCGAATACGAACCTATTGCTAACCGAATAAAAGAACGATCGCCGTATTGCACGGGCTGACCTAAAAACACTCTATTAAAACCATCCAAGCCTGAATGTTCTGACAATACTAATTCATTAAATAGTTTTTTTAATTCAGCGTGATTCAGAGCAATACCATTTTCCAACACCATAAAGGAAACAATGCTATCATTTGTCAACTCCATGTTAGGCATAAGTTGAAAGGTGTCGCTTTGTGCTAATCGACCTGTCACCACTTGATTCCATCTTCTTATGAGTGCATTTGATTCGTTTTGTGGAAAGGACATATAAGCTTCCATTTCTCGCAAAGCAACTTCCCACCTAAGGCGTAACCCTTCGTTTTTATATGTAGTTAAATGCTCTTGAATATTGTTAAGGGAATCTGGAAAATCATACGCTGAAAATAATTTAGAAAATTGCTTTGCTGGTTCCCCTGAGACAAGAGTTAATTCTTTTGTCCAATGATGAGGTACTAAAAGTGCTCCACAAAATGGAGGTGCTTGGTAAAATTTTGAACCCGTTACCATTATCATTACTCCTTTATGGATTAAGTCATGAATCAGTTTGCGGTCTGTTCGAAATTGGCACATGTCCACTACCCACATGATTTCGGGAAAATCATCTATGATTTGTAAATCATCTTTGATTCCAGATTTACTTCCAAAAACTAAGTTTCCAATAATTGGTTCACCCGGATTTTGTTCAATAATTGAACGAATTGCTTTATTTCTGTCTGCAATGTGACCACTATCTTCGCGAGCAGCAAGATAAAAAACCTTTGAATCAATTTTTTCTGAAATTTTTTCACCAAAAGGAATTTTTTCACCAAATTGATTCCAATCGGAATAGTAACAAAATTCAGCGGCTAATTTTGACCCAGAGCCCAATTCTTCCGGGCACGAAACAATGTTTATTATTGGTTTTCCCGGTTTTAACATGGCTTGAAAAAGCAAGGGGAGATACATCATGTCGCTTCCACTTGGGCCATAGTAAACATCGAATTGAATATCAGTGTTTTTTAATAATTCTTGAAGCCGTTCCGTCTGATCTTTTACAATAAACTCAAATTTAGTATCATCATAATTTTGAACAAATTCTGTGGCAACCTCAAATCCAAAAGGGGTGAGAGTTCCGCAGGTACAAGACCCACGAGTAAATAATCCTTCAAAATGTAATGGATGTAAGTTGTATTTATTTGTATTTGTTTCTGGCTTTAGAAAAATGCGTTCATCGCACCCTGAAGTGATGATGTTAAGCAAATTGGTTGAGTTTACCTCCATGTTTTGGTTTTATAACTTTCGATAAAAACGTTTTTTTTCATTCGTTTTTAAACAAGACAAAGTTAACCAACAATAATGAGTATCGTGAACTAATTTACACTCTAAGCGTTGAAGTTTTGAAATCCAATCTGTGGATACAAGGTACTCTGCTGAAAACTCCACTTCTCCTGAATAATTGTAACGGGTTAAAATGAGTTGTAATTCAGTTGTAATTCCTATATGATGCCAAGCCGCCTCGCCAATTCCTCCTAAATAAACACTTTCTTTAGGTACATTAGTGGGTTTTTCCGTTGGAATATCGGTTAACCCGATTTTACTGTCTGTTGGAAGATTTTGAGCCTTACTAGATAAAAAAGATTCCAGTAATTTAATAAACAAATCTTTTAATGCATGATATCGGGGCCTTTTATGATAGTCTCCTTTACCGTTTTCCCAAATCAGAAAATGCCCGTCTGAAGCTGCTGCAACGACATTAAAATAAGGTGTTGGGGCTATAGTTATGGGGATTTTAAATCGGCTTCTGTAATGCGAATCAGGGCCCCAACCAGCCATTAAAGATTTGGACACAAATCGAGCACAATTAGAATCTTTTGTTTTAAATGCATTGTACCGAGTATATCCCAAATCAACAACAGATTTTGCATAGGTTAAAAGATTGATTATATCAGCGTGATAATGAACTGACGCAAACATTGGACCATCACCGTGCGTAGCAATTTTTATATCCTCTAATTCTTGACAAAGCGCTTCGAAATTCAGTAATTTACCATCGTTAGCCCATTCCGGAATAAGGCTTAATGCAAGTTTAGGATCTGTTTCTGCAGACCGGGCACGACCAAATCCGAGCGGGGTTATGTATCGGCCAAAGTCGAAATAATGAAATTCATGATCTAAGACAACAACCATTGCCGCATGTCCTACTTTGAAATTTACATTTTTTACAACCCTTGCTTTTCTTAAAACACCCCAAATTTTTTCAGGCCCCCGTGCTGTTAATTCTGGCCATGCTAATGGAATGACTGCTGAATTTTTATTCCCCGAAAGTTTGTCTAATGTAACTTCGATTGAGTCGGTTATTAGATGAATAGATTGATTTTCGGCCCTCATAAGTGACCAAAAATAACAATTTTATTTATTATGATTCTGATTGTGCCAAACATTAAACAGGATGACAACGGGTTTTGCTATTTCAAAAATGAAATAAAGTAATAAATGAGTGCCGCTAAAATTCCGCTTACAGGAATTGTTAAAATCCAAGCCCATAATAAATTAATGGTTACTCCCCATCGAACAGCACTTAAGCGTTTGGTTGCTCCAACTCCAATAATTGAACCTGTGATTGTATGCGTTGTAGATACAGGAATCCCAAAATTACTAACAGTAAACAAGGTTAATGCTCCAGCAGTTTCTGCACACACACCCTCTAGCGGAGTAACTTTTGTGATTTTTGTCCCCATTGTTTTAACGATTTTCCAACCGCCCATTAGAGTGCCCAATCCAATCATTAGATAACATCCAAAGGCGATCCAATAGGGCATCGTTTCGGATTGAACTTTGGTTTTAATTTTGTGGCCGGAAAGTAGCATTCCTTTTTTGTGGTCAATTTGAGAATGGAAAATAGCAGCATATTTGTACGATTTATTCAATGTTTTACCAATAAAAATAGGCGCATTTAATTTGGCATCAAATAAAGCATCCCCTTTCATATATACCTCAATTTTATGCATATTCTTTTCAATCGCTTTCAATTCCGGAGAGTGCGCAACATCACTATATTTTTTATTGATGTTTTTATTAGCGTAAACGATTTCATTATTTGCAGCATCACAAATATTCTTTCCGTCCTTATAAAAAATCTTAGAACTCACTTCAGCAACCTCGGGCTTGAATTTTTCTTTTTTACCTTCCTTATTTTCGAATTCTATTTGGACTAATTCGGTAATTTGGAATTCACTGGGAATAGTATTTTTTAATTTGCCCTCGCGACCCAGGTTTCCATATACTAATAACGCCGCACAAATTATCCCCATAACCTTCTGTGAATCTGCTCCTCCATGTCCTAATGAGAAAGCAGCAGAGGAAAGCAACTGTAATTTCTTGTGCATACCTGCTTCTTTAACCGCAGAGGGTCTTTTCCCATGAGCTATTTCATACCAAATATATACGAGTACAAAAATGGAGATCATTCCTATTACGATGTACATCATAATAGGTTTCACATCTAGATAATCGACCATATAAATCATTCCTTTGATGGTGATTACGGTGAGCACACCAATGGCGAGCATTTTTTTCCAAAACGAACGACTAATAGTAACGAGGGCAATTATAAGCGCAGTAAAACCACCAATAAAAGGAGCTAAGAAAATAAATAAGGCTACTTTCATGATTTCTGCACCCGCAATAACATCAAATCCGGCATGTGCGACAGCTGCACCAGCAAATCCACCAATCAACGTGTGTGAGGAAGAAGAAGGTATGCCGAGCCACCATGTTAATAGGTTCCAAAATGTAGCAGCAATTAATCCGGCTAAAATAACCCACAGATCAATAGCGTTGTTATCAACGGTTTTCGCAACCGTATTCCCAACACTCATATCAAATACCCAAAAAGCGATTATATTAAAGGTGGCAGCCCAAATAACAGCTTGAAAAGGAGTTAGTACTTTTGTTGAAACAACTGTTGCAATGGAGTTAGCTGCATCATGAAATCCATTTACCAAATCGAACAAAAGTGCGATTACAATAACTACAATTAGCAGAGTAAACATAATGGTAAGAATTAAATTGAATTATGCGTATTTTACCACGATTGATTCGATGACATTCCCTGCGTCTTCGCATTTATCTGTAACGATTTCAAGAATTTGGTATAGTTCTCTTCGTTTAATCAGTTCTTTTGCATCAACATCAGAATCGAATAACTTTTCGATACAAGAATCAAAAATTTCATCCGCCTGATTTTCAATGCTATTAATTTTAATTACACACTCAACAATTTTGTGGGTATTCTTTAAGTTACGAATTTCTGTAACTGCGCTTTTCACGGCCAAAACAGCCTCCAGTATCGCTTGTGCTGATTTTTGAATTCCGTTATCAGTTATTGGATCAATGTGATAAAAATTAATTTTTTTACCGGCTGAATATATATAATCAGCAATATCGTCTAATGCCGAAGCTAAACTGTGTATGTCCTCGCGGTCAAATGGAGTTATGAAATTTCTTCCTAATTCAATAAATATATGATGAGTAACCTCGTCATTTTTATGTTCAAGATCCTCCATTTCTTTAATGATAGAGGCTCTTTTGTTAAAGTCTGGTTCCTGAACAACCTGAAGTAGTTTACGAGCAATGGCCTCTAAATTAACTGATGCATCCTCGAATAATGAATAAAAGACCTTGTCTTTCGGTAAAAAATACTTTAAAAACCCTCCTGCCATAATTTCTATTTTTGAACAAATGTATGGCCTTGTTTTTAACTGAACTACTTTTCTTTATTTGTTAACGTAAAGTTAACCTTAGGGGAAGGTATAGTTTTTCAATCGCGAGTATAGTGCATGACCTGAAAAGAGGCTTCATGTGATTCGTCTTTTATTTGATTAAACACACTTT
>Ga0049081_10000396_pt1 | contig 16764 bp, 24 predicted proteins | sample GreLakmeER78MSRF_FD_66717 | JGI IMG/M metagenome (GOLD analysis project Ga0049081, IMG submission 66717) | Freshwater lentic microbial communities from great Laurentian Lakes, MI, USA - Great Lakes metaG ER78MSRF | ecosystem: Environmental > Aquatic > Freshwater > Lake | place: Great Lakes...
TATATCATTTTTAAATTCCTTTCTATTTGGTAGTAAAGCATATTTTTTTTGTTAAGCAAGATGTGTTGACAATAAATTTCAAGTTTGTTATTTTTACTTATCGCATTGGGATGAAGAATGACTAGGCAGGTGGGAATTCTGAAGAAGCAATGTGTTGTTGCTGCCCAATGCGTTTTTTTAAAAGAAAGAGAGTTTGCTATGTGGATATGTGATAGAGACAATTTGAAAGTAATCACTGGGCCTTTGAAGGATTTGCTTGTTAAAGCTGTTAAGTTGACGATGGGTGATTTGGAAGAAATGCTGAAGTCAGATATAAAAAAGCAAAAAAACAACAAGAAAATCAAACTCAAAAAATTAAGCTACATGAATAATGCTTTCGCAAGTTTATCCTTACACGAAAAAATCAGTGCGATACATTTTGTTGCGGATCATTTGTTTGATACCGAAAAAGAAGCTCCACAATTAGAATTATGGATGGATGCTACTGTTGATGTTTTATTCTCCAGAATCGAAAGTCATATTTTAAAGTTTGTCAATGATCAAGATAACGAAATAAAAAAATTGACAATAAATTCATATAAGGAATATTTTCCAAAAGAAATAATGAAAAAGGAAAGAAAAAGAATGGAAGAGGAAATCGGAGACTTTGAAGATGACGAAGAATGTGTTTATGAAGTTGATGCTCACAAAATAGAAAAAGAAGAATTCTGGAGTGAAATCATAGAGTCGTTGAGAGATGTGATTTTGTTTGACAGAGATTTCGAAATGTTTGAAATGCTTGAAGGGTTAGACTTGAAAGTAAGAGATCGAATCTGTGGAGATTTTGGCATCAATCTCGATAGAAGGTTGCCAAAAGAACTTTTGGAAGAAAAAGACATACACAATAAGATCCTACAAGTTTTAGCTATGTGATGAAATAATGAAACTACATTCCATAAAAGGTATACCTTTAGAGTATGTTAGATCTATTTTGAAGATAGATCTAACTTCTCCTTCTAAATTGACATGGCTTCCAAGAGAAGATGGAACAGAATCATGGAACACCAAACATGCAAACAAGCATGCTGGCTATCTATGTACAGATAATCGTGGTTACGAAAGCTGGAAATGTACAATTAGCTACAATGATAAAAAACATGATATAAAATGCAGCAGAGTTGTTTTCCTTTTACATAATGGTTATTTGACAGATGATAAAGTAGTGGATCATGCCACTAATAAATCATTAGACAATTCAATCGAAAATTTAAGAGAAGCAACTCAATCACAAAATTCTCAAAATAGTAAACTTAGGAAAAATAACACCTCTGGGATAAAAGGTGTTTCTTGGGATGAAAAAAGACAAAGATGGGAAGTCAAATTGTATGTAAATTATAAAAAAATACATATTGGTTATTTCTTGAAATTGGAAGATGCAAAAGCAGCTATTGAAAAAGCACGAAAGAAACTTCATGGCGAATTTGGCAGAGATAGATGAAACTTCCATAAAGAATATCATTTGGAAGTAGAAGTTATTTGCTTGACGCATAAACAGAAACAGCTGGAACTATACATGATATTAGCTTTGGGCATCCCGACTCAACTATTTCATGTATAAGTCCGCTGTATTTGTTGTACATCGGCTTTTTGACCACCAACATTATTGGTTCGAATGACCTTACATCATCCCTTAATAGAGTGAGGATGGTTATTCCGCTTGATCGTTTGAGAAGATGATTGTTTGGTTTGTCTGAAGAGGCTGACTCAAAAGCCTTGTCAAGTGACACAAGAAATGGATCTTTGTCGCTTCGACATTCCTCCAAATCTGTCCATAGAAAGGAATCCACTTCATCATCATACATGACAAATCCCCACATGGAACTCAGCATTTGAACTGCTTCTGATATGGTTGTAACTCCATCGTCTTTAAGTGGCCTACTGATGGTATCAAGTCCACGATGGTAGTTTATAAAACTTTTGTGGTCGGATGGGTTTTGTGAAAGAACCCACGAAGTTGCGTTGTTGGCTGCATGTTCAGCTAGGTCAAAATGCTTTACACTGTATCTCATGGCTTTTCACCCATCAATTTATCTGGAACCCATTTGTTCAATGGGAACTCAACACTAATCCATTTTTTAAGTGGAAATTCAATGTGCTTACCATTTTCCGAAACATAGTAACACTTTATAATCCCACTTTCAAAACCCTTTGTAATGATTGATGACTGCCATTCCTTAATTTTGGCTTCATTTTTTGCACTATCATATCCACTACCGAAGCCATCATTATAACCATTGTTGTAATTAGCTCTTTCTTCATAGACCAACTTGTTATCCAAGACAAACGAAATGCTCTTCAAGTATTCGCATTGTTCCATCGTCTGTTTCAAGCGTGCATCTAGGTAAAAGCAGTACGAAATGGGAATCAAGATAACAATGATGCAAGTCGCAATAATGGAAGATTTGATTTTCATGATTTGCCCCTAATCAATTGCTCAGAACAATATGATCATATCACACTTGATGATTACCTACCATAAAAAAAAGACCGGAGCTATCAACGCTAGCTCCGGTCCTCGAAAGGAGTGAGACTATGGTTTTAACAGTCACACATAGGAATCATATGCGGGTATTTAAAAAAGACAATAGGAAATCAAGAAAGTTCCCATGGGGTGCATCCAAGCTTCGTAATTTTTACTGAGTGTTATTCCTCATGTTTTTTTCTGAACCTTTTGTTGATCCCAGCTAGTGCCTCATTGAATATGATGTTCATGACATCGATTGGATCAATTCCATCATTGACCATTTGGTTAGCTTTTTTGCGTATCCTTCCCATGGTAAGCCGGTGTTCCTCGGGAAGGTCTGGCAAGTTGATGATTTCGGCCAGCCATCTATCGGCTATGTTTCTCATTTTTAACCCCACAATGTAAGTTGATATTTGTTTGTATTTTTAGCCAAAATTTGGTGAGAATGATGGTTTCAATGGTGATAATTAGCGTCTTTTAGTGAAGATTTTTATTACATAACCCCCGTAGCTCCGCTCCCCATGGAACCCACAAGATCTATCACCTCCGCTTCGCTAGCGGACATGGCAAAATTAGCAAATAAAGTTATATTTAAGCTTGGCGGAGAGTCCCAGATAATTCTATGTGCGGAATTGGCACAGAATTTTCTGAAATCACCTCTTGCTACGGCCTCTACGAGCGGGTGTCCGGCTGACAAGTATTCTTGTCCAGGCTCAAGATCCATGTACATATTGAGTCTAAGCTTTTCAGACACAGCATCGGCAGTCCTTGCGGTTCTGTCGGTTCCATCAATATAAGAAACGACCCATTTGACGAAATTTTCGTTCTTCATGTGATTCAGACACATGAGAGCAGCAAAATTAAATCTTTGCATATCTGATGGTTCAATTGGTTCATGCCTTTTGATAGCGGTACATTTGGCAGCACCAATTCTGAATGGATCTTCGTGATTTGATTCGCCAAATTCAACTTCCCAGTATCTTGGGTTGTCCACGGCCTCTAATGCCGGCTGCACCATAGTGGCAACCACAAGATCTCTATAAGCGAAATGTATATAGTTTGGGTTGTCGGCCTCATGTGTAGTGCCAACATCCCATTTGTAGTTCGGAAACGATACATCACTATCATTACAGACGAGGTAGCCTATGCGTTTTTGGTTCATGATGTTCCTAGCCCTCCTTTGTGGCTGCATTATAATAGAGTGTCCTGAAATGCACACCATCCATAGATTTTCGGAATACATCAAGCAGCCCGATGGTATAACTTGCGGGCCTGCGTGCGTGGACATGCTACTGAGGTTTTATGGCAAGAAAGTATCATTTCGACAAATAGAAGGTGATGTGCTCACATCGGCTCAGTATAGGGGCGAAAGGTTGGGTTTTAGCACTCCAAATGGAGTGGCATCGGGATTGAGACGAAATGGTGTAACATGTAAGGTCACAAGAGGTAGTATTGATTATTTAAAGAGGCAAATTTCCGCAGACACACCAGTAATCGTCCTTTTGCGTAGTGGAAGCGATATGTGGCATTGGGTTGTGGTAATGGGCTATACAAGGGAAGGATTTTGGTTTGCCGACCCGTTCACGGGTCGGCGTGAATGGATCAGCAACACCAATATTGATTCATCATGGGGATTCAAGAGTGATATGGATGGTGATATGGTTGCTAAAAGATGCTTTTGGTGTCATGGAGCTGGAATCAAATTCTATCTTCCTTGTGACATATGTCTTGGAAGTGGAGTAGTTGACAATTACAAGGCTGCTTTAAGAACTGCGGGTATCCACTCTTATACCATAGTGGTTCCAACTAAGGCATCGAGGTAAATATGAAGAAACTTGCATTGTTGATGTTTTTTGGGTTACTCATTGGGGCTTTCGCCGGCAAGATTGGCAAGAAACATGACGAGAATCCACGACCGACTCCAAAGGTCGAGAAAGAAAAGTCATTACCCGAACCAAAGTGGACATCTGTGAAATCGTACAGTAAGCCAGATTTACGATTAGGAAATGTTCTTTCGGATATAAGGGCTCATATTGATGATGGCGGTTACTATAATGACCCCGATCTCATTACGGCTGCTCACGAAACCACGCATGGCATCAACTCTAATGTACGCAATAGTTTATATGATGGCCGAAGGATCAATGCATTCTACTGTTTAGATGGTCGTGCAGCTGTACTTTTGGAACCTAAGACAAGAATTGAAAAGGTTGCGTCAAATGTTCCGCCAAGTTTACATGGTAGTGTCTATAAGATGTACCTTGTAGATCAAGCTGCAAGTGGTTGGGGCGACAGACCACTTTACATACTTGACGAATGGGTTAGTTACACAAATGGGAGTGCAGCTAGGAAGGATCTCAACATAGCCAGGAGAGCCGAGACGGTTCGCTACATGATGGAGTTTGACATTTATGCATTAACAATGCTGATGGTTGTGGATAGGGAAGAACCATCGTTTGATACGACTGAGTTATCTACATTCATACGATGGAACATAGAGAGATCTATGTCAATATATGCTGGCGAGACTGAAGCTTCTGTTTACCTTAACATATTCCGTGATTCTTCAGATGCTGAGACGCTTCGTGCTTTTGTGAAATCAAAGTTTGGAAAGTTATGGTGCGCAAGAGTTCTCGGCATTTAAAGCTTTTTACATCCATGCATCAGAAACCTTCTATTTTTTTTGTATTCATCAATCTTCTTCTGATCAATGACTCTTTCGTAATCGCTGTAATTTAGATCATCAAATTTGTATTTGAAATATTCAATGTCACTACGGAACACCCTTGCGACCATATCTATACTTTTTTCATCATAGTAGCTTTTGAAATCATCGTGGTTTGTTTTGTTGACATGTGGCAATTTTGAATTCTTTTGAATAGTATCTGTTACGAATTTAAAATCTCTTTCATATGTTTCAATTTCACAAATATAGTCTACTTTAACATTTCCATTAACAGAGATGAAATCCATGATTGGACATGGGTGCGACCAAAAGCTATTGTCGCCAGAATGGGTAATGTAAATCCTATCATCGGCAAGCCACTTGACATAATCAACAAATGAGTATCCTTTATGTGGCTTTACATTCTTGTACATGGGCATACGGAAGCCACCAAAGTTTGTAAGCCAGTAATAAGCTGAAACGACACGCTTCCATGGGTTTCTTGCGGTTGAGAATATGAAGTAGTGGTCTAAGTTATAGCCTTTATCGTAATAAAATTTAAGCGTGTGATGTAGCGGTAAACCCTCAGTGCCCCAGTCTTGACCAGGTATTGAAGAGGATCCTCCAAATATGTTTATAATAGACCATCCGCCGGTTTTTGGAGGGTGAACATATATGATCTTTTGAATCTGATTGATCATAAGAATATGTAGGCATCCTTGCCTATGAATCGCATCATGCTAAATTATATATCCACCAAAGTTGGTAGGATATTTTAAAATGGATTTGAAATAAGCACTATTGGCAGAAATAGTGAGAAAGGTTTATGTGGATCAAATCGTTAGATTTTTTTGATTGAAAAAATGGAAATAAGATTTCGATATAGAACAAAAAAACTTTTCTTAGCCATGTAATCTTCATGGACATAAGAAAAGTTTTTTTGGTGTAAAACTTGACATTTATTTAAAAATTTGGTCTGCGATTTTCTGCGCCTTACCAAAGTTGTTTTTCTTAAGAGCTTTGCGTAACTTCTTTTTCTGAAGCATATCGGCAATCTTTATTATCACATCTGTAGTGACAGGTTTGTTGAAAAAGATAAATTCATCTTCATCATGACAGCTCATGTAACAAACCAATTCACTGGTATCCTTTCTCGAAAACTTGACAATATTATCGCCCATGCCAACGAGTTCGGACTTTTCTGCTGCTTGCTCTTCAAACATTTGAAATCCTTTCTATTTCTTAGGTTCTTTGATGGGTTCTTTGCTTGGTTTGGCTGTTTGGGGTATTGCTTCTTCAATCATCCAACGGATATTGCCTTCTTTGGTGTAACCAAACTGCTTTATTGCTGTGTGATAGCCAGCCGTATACGAACCATCGTCAAGCACTCGAATTGCTGCATCCCATCCATCTTGATAGCTTCCTGGGGACTGGGGTCCGCCAATTTTGACGACAGCATCACGGTATCCATCATTGTATCCCGGCTTGCTTTCAATGATGTTGATCTCACCAAGCAGCATGTTGTTTTCGTAAGCAAGTCTTTCGGCTTGCATTTTGTATTGCTTAGCCTCTACAGACTTAAATGTTGAATAGCCCAATGCTGTCAAAACGATTGCGGATCCTACGATCCAATATTTTCTTTCCACGATAACCTCCTTATGGTTTTGGATTGGCTTAAGTTAACCAAATGATAAAAAAAATCAAGACTGATTTTTATCAAATCATCCAAGAATCCAATAAGTGATAAAAAATACCGTGAAAAATATCCAAAAATGGGCATCGGTTTCAAATGTGGAATGAGGAATTCTTTCTTGTGCCATATCTCACCATAAAAAAAAGAGTGTGATGGGTATCTGCCCGCCACACTCATCATAGCAATCATTTTGTGATTGTAAATTAACGGTTTCCGAACAACTTATCACGGATTGGAGTTTTGTAATTGCCAGGCCCCTTGAGAATTGTGCGCATTGGCGTTCTGAACTTACTAGCTTTGTTGCCAAGATTATCATGATCGACGCCACTGTCTTGATCGGCTGAATCGGCACTTGGTATATCTGGGTAAGGAGTTCCTGGGTTTTTCCAACTGTCTGGATCTGGTTCGTCACCAATCTTTTGGCTTTTTGTTGGCATTTTTGGAGCCATATCGCCATCATGCTTATTGCCTAGATGTCCCGCCCCACCAGTCAGCAACGCAAACAAGAATGCAGCTCCGGCACCTGCAACTACTGCTTTCTTTGTTAAATTGATTAATTCCATAAGCGACATACCAGATTTATTTGCAATATCGTTTTTATCTTTAAAGCCATTTTTTTCTCGCCATTCTGGGTTATTCTCAGTCATTTTCATGAGCTTCTCTAAAAGAGCTGCTTGTTCTTGCTTTAACTCGTCCAGACTCTGACCATCTGGCCCAGTTGCAGTAGGATCCTTGAAGTCAACATATCTGCTATTCCGACGAATCTTAAATAATATATCATCGGGGGTCTCTCTCTTGCCCATTACTTTTTGAAATACACCCTTGATCATGTCGGCCACACCTTCGTCGAGCAAGATTGTTTCGCCAAGTAGTGATGAGTAGAGTTCTTGGTCTCTATGCTCAAGATAAGCGCTAAATGTTCTCATGTATCTCCTGTTTGATTGTTCCCTAATTTTTTTATATATGGTATAATTATTGGTTTTTAAACTCAAGTTTGTAAGAAACGCTTATATCAATGGACATTCTTGGAACACCAATATCGGTGCAAATGCTCAGTTTTTTTGCCTCTTCGGCTCCCATGTAGCAATCAGCATGATTGCGACTGTGTACCAGTTTCAAGAAAAAGTCAGATTTTTTGCCACAGTTCTTTGCCATCATTCGAAAAAGCATGCTATTGAGGCGGTCTGTCTCTTTGGCATCAGCTTTGATTTCTTCAATCTTACCAAATGATGTCGATGAAACTTCATGTAACATTAGAGTTGCGTTAGGTGACATAAATCTTTTCTTGCCCATGGCAAAGAGTATGGCTCCACAGCTCATAGCTTTGCTCTCAACTATGGTGTGGCATGGAAGCTCACAGTTTTGTATCTTGCTTATCATCTCTAGAAGGCTATAGACTTGACCACCATAAGAATCGATGATTATCGGTATGAATGGTTGTCCGCTGTTAATAGCCCTATTCATCTGATCTGCGAAATCGGCGCACGATGACTCTGAAAATCTTCTCACCCTTATGACGACAGGCTGTTCAATAAGCTCCTCGTACTTTGGCTTGATGAGTGGATCAACATTTATCTTTTTTTGCATTTTATGCCTGTAGGTATAGCTGGGCAAGTCCCGACATGTACTGAAAGGCTTGTGTCGGTGAATACTGAGACAGAATTTTAAATGGGTTGCCGAGCGAGAAAAAATTTGGTGGCGTATAAGGAAACATGTTCTTATGAAATATTGGCATGAATCCATCATGATAGTTTACAAAGTAACCGAGTTTATTTGCATGCATAGAGCATGCTAGATCATAGATTGGGTATGGGTTGTACTCACCTATGTGATTGTGGAGTCCAAGATTAAATACTGCGTTAACCGTGCCTTCCCACACCTTGCCTTTTTTCAAGTATTGCTTGTAAACATAACTCTCCATAATGTTCACAAGTTCCTCAAAAAACTCTATTGGGAAATTTGTGAATATCATGGGCGTGATTGCTCTTGGCCAATTCTTCTTTTCAAATGATTCAATGTCGGAGTTTATGGATTCGAGCAATCCAGACTCATCGTTAACCATATCAATTGTAAATGAGTTATTGGTTTGGTATGTGCAAGACCTGTCATTTTCTGTAACTTTTGGCACTCTACATATGACCATGTCTGGCTCAAGTAGCATAAACTTGTTGCCAACCCTCTTTTCACGCATAGCAGTGATTATGCCAAAAAGTTTGTTGAAGCCATGATATCCTTTGAGTGATCCAAAATCGGGTATCAGCATCGTATTCTGATGCGAACTTAAGTTTTTGGTCATTTCTGGCATGAACTTGGTGCCATCATTGGTCGTGAAGCATATTACCAAGCGATCTTGAGCATTTATTGACCGAAAGCTCTCAATCATAAGTTCAAGTTGCCATTGATTTTGCGGGTTCAGCTCTGAGCAAACTAAAAAATCCATCAAATCTCCTCTGTTATACTTTAAATTAGTGTAAATGGTGATAAAATGTAATCAAGAAAGGTTGGATAAACATGAGAAGCATAATATTTTTTGTTGTAACATCAATTATTTGTTACATTGGCCTATCACCAAGCCTTAAAGCTGGCTGACAAGACAATCCAGCAGGCTTCATAGTGCAAGGCTTGGAACCGTCAGTTGACGGATTTAGCGGATTAGACATCAGTGACAGTCAAAAAGCTCGGATTACCGAGGACATGAAGTACATTGTCTATTTAGCAAGGCAACTAAATCAGATGAATGAAACAATGTTCAAGGCGGCTCTTGATCGTGATGACTCAAAGGTAAAGGCGGCGGCAATACTTATCGCATCTAAGTACAAAGACAAATACTTAGAAGAAATTATTGAACGCATAACAGATGATGACATCATTGTAAATCAATGCGCAAGACACAGCCTCATGAAGATAAGCAATCTTTACATTGGTGGCAATCAATATGTTGACTTTGGTCCGCTTTTGAATCATCATTCAGCAACCAAGAATTCAGTTTCAATTCTTTGGAAGGTATGGTTTGAACAAGCTAAGCAAATTCAAAAGGATGGCAAGAAGCCACAGCCAAGTGTTAAACAAAAAAGTAAGTAACAGAAGCTACAACCATTAGATTTTGTCAAGGAATCTTTGGGTTGACAAGCTTCTCCTTGCCATATCAAAATCATCGCCCCTTGGAGTTCTGCCAAGAAGATTGATGTATGCTGGGTTAACTCTTTTGCCAAGTGGCGAATCCACATATGGTTGTAGGTCGCTATCGTCATGACTTAGGAATGCTTTAACATGTGGTGACTTGTGGCCATTCATGGACATCCAATCGGATATCTTATTCTTGGTTAAACCACATTTGCATTTTTTTAAGTCATAAAACATATTTGGGTCAAAGTTATTTTTTGCCCAGTTGAGCATCTTTATCAAATAAGAAATGTCAGATGCTTCTGATTTATTCCAACCATTTCCACTCAAGTCATTCATAGCATCATCTGGATTCATGTCTTTCATCAGCCAAGCTGGAGTCATCCATCTGTCACCACGAATTGATGGCGTCATGTCGCTTAAGGAATAATTGGGGATAAGATTTTTTAGCATCCCAAAGTCATCCATGGTTCTCAACATTTTTCTTGTATCTATATCGGGATCTTCAAGCGATGCAAAGAATTCTTTCCTTGCTATATCTTTTGGGATGTCTTTAAGTCTGTCGTTCCCTTTGATGACAGTAACAATTTTTTTGCATGGTTTGCTTGAGTCGCCATACTTACAAAGCATTCTGACATATCTCATGGCAACCGATGGATCTTCGTTGAACCTAGATTCAAAATCGTTATTGACACTGACTATGTTCTTTCCCTTAATATGATGTGCGCCGCCAAATGGATCGATAAGTTCTGTGTTGTCGCCATCGCTGTTTTTAAGCGGTATGTACATTGCATTGATGGTAAAGTCACGATTTAGTGCGTCATTCTCAAGCGACCCAGTTGCATCGCTAGAATCAATGTCTGTCATTCTGCTTTTTGGTGACTTTGAAAGTGTTGCAAGGGAAAAGTCTTCTCCATTAACCCTAACGGTAAACTCCATCTCCTTACCGGATTTATCCCATCTTGTCGCAAAGAAAACCTTGTTTTTTGTGCTTGAGCTTGGCAAATTCCTATATCGTTGTTCTTTTGCTATTTCTGGTTCGGCTGGTTGCAACTCCATATATTCGTTATCTGGATGCTTGAGAATCATCTTGATCTCACTTGCAGTTGCTTCCGTTACAAGATTGTAATTTCTTGGAGTCTTACCCATGAGATGGTCACGGACAGCCCCGCCAGTAAGATAGATGTTCTTTTTCTTTAGCTTTGGCTCAACCTCACCATCTTGTTTGTTGATAGTGGTATAACCAACGCCAACTTGGTCGCTGATTTCAAATGCTTTTAAGAGCATTCTTAAATTTGCTCTGCTGCCTCTATTCACTATAAATGGCATGAATTCGCCGACATTTTTGCCGAGCTTAACTCTTGATGGAACAGACAAGTTGGATTTCTCTTCACCCTGTTCACGCATAGATATGAAATTATTGAACCTGTTTTTCATCTTAGTACCCCATTTTATGGCTATTCTTATTTACCATCGATGCTAGTATTTTTTGATGGAAATCATTTTTGCTGAAGCATGTATGCAGCATAAATAGATAAACCAGTAAGCACGATCTTAAATATCCAGTCGACCATCTTTGACCATTTGTCATCATGATCCTTCATCGATGAGTGAACATTTGACATTTTAATCTCAAGTTCATGAACCTTGTCTTTTAGGTTGTTGAGGTCATCAACAATATTAGGCATAAGGGCATCGTTAGTTGCCAATCTCTGAAGTATTTCGCTAATATCCCCAAAAAGTTTTTGGAAGTTTTCCCTATACTCATCATCCTTCTCATAAAGTATTTTTAGACGCTCATCTATTCTGCTTGTGATATCAAGCACATTGTTAATTGAGCTCTGCATTTCTAGATGAAATTTGTCCATCTCAAAAACCTTCGAATTTTGCTTTTGTTGGGTCATGTGAGTTCCATTTCTTCCTTGAGTAAGCTTATATATGGCATGAGCAAAACAGACAATTCAGAAGAAACAATTAAAATGGAAGAATTATCTTCGATAGACTTCACTAATGATGATTCTATGCCAGATATGGATGAGTTGCAGAATGTTATTCCAAAGATGAATATGAATGTTCCAATGAATGACACTGTGATGGATGATGAAAAGAAAAGTGTCATTTCTGATGATGAGTTAGTTGGAATATATGGTGAAATAATGAATTGCATCCGTGAAGATAGGAAACAAGTTAGCGATTTTATCGACACTATGGCAGAAATGGTTATAAATGATGGCGATGCAACATCATCAAGTAAAGAGGCTCTTGTGAACTTGGTTAAAATAAAGAGTGATATGTCAGATAAGATGGGCAAAGTTGCCGACCTAATGACAAGGGTCAAACTAAAGGAGAGGGATACCTTTCCTAAATATCTTGCAGCAAATCAGAACAACACCATAAATATCAACGAAGGTGGATCGAGGCGTTCGCTCATCGAGGCCATCAACAAGGTAAAGAATAATAAGGAATAAAATGTATAACGCAGCTTTAGAAGAGTGGCTTAATGAAGCAGAAGGCGATCCAGCCATGAATCCAGGTGGTAATCCTCCAGCCCAAGGTCTTGGTATTCCACCAGGAGCGGAGGGCATGCAAGCTCCCGACCCAAATGCACCGGTAGCAGCGGCGGATCAATCAAGCGGACAACCTGGAGAAAATCCTGAACAACAATCAGATCAAGAGATGCCTGATCGTAGCGAAGACCCTCAATCCCCAGATATGCCAGAAGAAAAGGAAAAACAATCCTTCGAACAGTGGCAAGACACATTTTTCCGTGAGTCGGTCAAAGCCGATGTCAATAAGTTAATTGACCTTATACATCAAATCAGAGATGTTGATCTTGAATCTTACCCAAGAAAGTTTGTTGAAGACAATCTCCAAATCTGCTTCCTTAGGCAAAATGCCAATATTGACAAAGCAAGCAAAGAAGTTCGCAAGCAAATCAAAGCACAGCTTGATTCGAATTTTCCAGCAAGGAGCGTAGTTGGATATCTTCAGAGCGCAATGCAGACCATGCCTGAACTAAACAATGTTTTCATCAAGATAAAGGGACTTCTTGGGGCCAAGGGTGACATGCATAGAAAATATGTAGCAAGCCTTATTGGCGCTGCCCAAGTTGGCAATGGCGGAAACACTGAAGACATTATCTACAACGAAAAGGATTACTCCATAAGGATATCCACCAGATTTAACGATAAGTGGGGTAGGGTTGAAATCGGAAAGTGGGCGCTCAAAGAAGAGGATCCAACTAGTTACCTTACCGACCCTGAAATGAAGCGTTTGGAAGATGGCAGTCCAGAAGAAAGAGATGTTCTCCGAAGAAGGATTGTAATGGAAAGCATAGCTGACAATTTTAAAAAGCGTGCCTTCATAATCCATGTCGTTGGAAACGATGGTACGATCTACATGGTTGGCTGGGACATTGGTAGCAGTCTTCGTAATGCCTACACAGAAGGCAAACTGGTGGTTAAAACAATTTTGTCACAGAACTCCGAGGCTCTTATCAATGACCAAGGCCAAATTGTTCCCGCTGTTGATCTCAAAGTAATATTTGTTAAAGAAACTGGCGAGTTGGACAAGGATGGCAAGCCAATAAAAGAGGAACATGATTTCCTTGAGAGAATTGATGGTATTTTGTATCTTACCGCAAACCAGCAGATCATCAAGGAAGCCTCGTCATCGTTCAGTGGCATATCATGGCAAGAAACGCCTTATAATGGCAATCCGAACGATCTCAAGGTGTTGATGAGGTGTATTCCAAATGCGCCAGAAATGTTAATGAGGCAATGCTAGGGGGCAACATGATGCAGTTTAATGAGTTTGTAAATCATAAAGAGAGGGAGTCACGCAGACACCTCAAGATCATCAAGAAGGTTCTCGAAACAGCCAAGCCGAGCTTCAAAGTGAAGTCGTTCATGGATGATGAAGATCAATATATTTTTGTGTATGCTCCTGATGAAAACTTCACATTTGAAGGCATTAGAATATACCCAATTGGTGATGGTTATGCTTATAAAATCCAAAATACAGAAAACACGCATCCATTTGGTATGGCTTATGGTCTGAACATCGAAAAGATGTTCTCTGATCACATGTCTGATGAAGCCAACGCAAAAGATGCAGCAAAGAATGTAGCCGATGATATCCGTCGTGAGATAAGAAAGTTCTTTGAACTAACCGGCGAAGCCGAGCAAGATATTGCCGGATCAAAGATTGACAGTGGCGATAAGTATTTACTGAAAACAGGCGGCACAGATTATAGCAGCCTTATCTTTAACAAGATGTAGTGTTATAATTGAGGTAATTGGAGCCTCACAGTGAACAACAAACGAATAATTGATGTAACCATATGTACAGCACACATACCACCAAGAGGCCCACACCTTAGTCGTGCCGTGATGAGCATAGCTTCTCAAACAGTATCGCCAAAAGAACATATAATATCCGTTGATTACAATAAGATTGGACAGCCTGCAAACCTTGATAAATGTGTATGGTCTGCCAAATCCAAATATGTCGCCATCTTAGATGATGATGACGAAATGCTTCCTGACCATCTTGAGCTTATCTATGATTATATTGAATCAACTGGCGCAGACCTTGTCTACCCATGGTTTAAATTTGAGACATCTGGAAATGCAGGTCACCTTGAAGAATTTGCATTTAAGGAATGGAAAAACGAAGAATTCCATACCATACCAATAACATGGATAGCAAAAACAGATGTTATAAAAGCTGTTGGTGGATTCAGCAATGGATTTGATCCATGTTCTTTCAATGTTGATGAAAAAGGTTTTAGGATTGGCTCAGATAGAAACATTACTAGAAATATTATCAATGCCGGTTATATTATCAAACATCTACCAAAAGTTACATGGATATATCACGACAGACACCAAAGAACTCTTGGAATGCCAAACAAGTGGTGATTAAATCTCTTTCTTGCCATTGCTCTCAAACACTTTTGGATGTTTACTTTGAAACATGTACGCAAGGGCATTCCACCAAAGACTTGCCATACCGAGTGGTCTTGGTAGTCTTTCAAAAAAGTCACCATTACTATTGTGCTCAAGATTTTTAAGGGTGTCGAGGAACTTAACAAACCTGTCTTGTTTCTCTTTTAGTTCATCACCTTCAACTCTGTTCAAAAAAAACATATCGTCAGTAACCGTATAGAGAAATGTATCTTGCATCACGATCAATTCATCTATGTTGATTTCTTTAGAATCATTCATGTCTTGGCAATATGGCAACATCATGGTTATAAAAGACTTTTCGTGTTTGTTCATTACAAGTACTCGTGATAGGGAAGGTGTTCATGAACATTAGTGTTGGATGCGTCAAATTGTCCAGGCTTCCACATTTTTTCTTGTCGTCTAAAATCAAGATGATTGTCACGAACTCTACAATTAAAACCAAGTCTTGATTTTATTTTTTCAGATGCTCCAGACATATCCACGGTATTGCAAAAATCAATTTGTTGCTTTAAAAATGCACATCCGTAATGAATTACAATTACTGGCCTTTCTTCGTTTGAAGTGTTTTCACCAGCTTTGTGCCACAAAGTTCCATCTATTGCAAAGGCATGTCCAGCTTTGCACTCCATGTGCGTCTTGTGATTTTCAAGGAATTCATTGCTTGGAATTCTTTTAAACAAGTGGGTTCCAGAAACAACTTGTGTACATCCATTTTGGATTGTGAAATCAACAAGTGGTATCATTATCAAAACACTCAATCTTGTATCTTTGAACCAAGCTTGGTCTCTATGAAATTTTGCTCCTAAAATATTCGATTGATGACTAGGAGACATTACAATTGCATTGTAAGACAAGACAATTGCCTTGTCGTTGAGAACTTCATCAATAAATTCATTGAGCTTTTTATTTTCGAGAATATCAAAAAACAAACCTTTAAATCTGGCTAGATCTCTTACTGATTCAAGTTCTTTCCATTGAACAAGTTGCTCACGACTACATTCTTTAATGTCTTCAGATTTTATTTCAGATATTTTTGAAAAGCATGCGTCAATTTGATGCTTGGATAATATTTGTCCAAGCATAGTATTGCCATTTATGTTCATTTCTTCTTTTTGAATTGACACAGTAATTCCTATAATTTTATCACAAGGAGACCAGCAATAAAACCGACCATAAATAATGCTGCATCCCAAATTGTAAAAAAAGACCTTCTATTTAAATGAGTTATTTTCGTGGAATTTTCTACTGTTGGATTTGGGTTTTCAATTGTTTTTACATCTAAATATTTTGGTGGTTCAAGTTCTTTTACTATAGATTTTTTGGGAAGAAACAATGTCGTCTCACATTTGCATCTTGGACAGAAGAAAGTATCAAAAACCTTGGAGTTTTTGCTTTTGACACCAGCACGCCTACAAGAACTGCATAGGTACAATTGCTTTTCTGTTGATGCTACCATGATCGTCTAACTCCAGCGGACAAATCAATACAGTCCACGACTTGTGGTCTATCCACATGAAGCTTAGTATTTGCTTGCATGTTGGTTTCCCATTTTGATTGTTCAAGTGATGAGCAGCCCATGATTACCATAGATGCTAAAAAGGCAAAAACAATACGCATCTTATTCTCCATCCATGTTTTTGACGAAAAAGGAAAATGGTTTGAAAACCGATTCAAACACAAAACATCTTCCTTTCATCTTAGAATAATACTCACCCATCTTATCTGGAGTAAACTTACCTAGTTCAACTTTCTTGCCAAAACCAGGAAAATCTATCTTTTCTCCATCTTCATCATGACTAGATGTTCCTAT
>Ga0049081_10000397_pt1 | contig 16680 bp, 8 predicted proteins | sample GreLakmeER78MSRF_FD_66717 | JGI IMG/M metagenome (GOLD analysis project Ga0049081, IMG submission 66717) | Freshwater lentic microbial communities from great Laurentian Lakes, MI, USA - Great Lakes metaG ER78MSRF | ecosystem: Environmental > Aquatic > Freshwater > Lake | place: Great Lakes...
GGGGTACAACATCAAACAATCTGCACAATCAATAAACCCAATTGAATATGAAAAAGCGGGAGTGGTATCAATATAAATTGTACTTCCAGTAACACCAGTCAAGACTGTATAGCACCCCGAGAAATTACCACCCGAACCGTTGTAACTGAGGTACATAGTTGTACCATTTACATAATCAGAACCAATCTCAATATCACCTCGTCTAAAACTTATTATCGAAGATGTACAACAGGATGAAAAGGTGTAGTATACATTGTTAGGATATACATCCAAATTGACAGAGGGACATCCCGTGCTAGAGTTACAAGCACCACCTGCATTTGTACCTGTTGGAGCTAAGTAAGTTGTGATTGGAGTACCAAAACTATCTGTACCAGAGTAATAGTAACAACCTCCATCACCTGAATAGATAATGTAACTTAGATTATTGGTCCAACCGCCAGTGCTTTCAATTTCGAAAGTTTTTTCGATTGCTGGACCTCCACCAGTAAAACAGTTGTAAAAATATTTGTTAACTAATGCCATCAGCTACAATTTATACTCAGGTTTATGCAAGCCTCTAAAGAAACGGTTTCTTGAAGATTTGCGGTTACACAACCAAGGTTTGTAATTGTTAACTTATTTGCATTCAACGTATAAGTAAAACCATACTGAAATAATTTGTATAAATTGTCAATCAAAGTTGTTCTCCATAAATAAGTGGTAGGTGCGTCATTAACACCATAACCCTGATAAAAATATTGATTAATTATTATATCATTTCCAATTTTCAATCTGAGATACCATTGAGAATTAATTGAGTTTAAAATACAATCGTTAATTGTTAATCCTGATTGAGATAAGAAGTTATTTATTCTATTATTAAGAATTGATGTAAAATCACTTACATCCGTATCACCGTTCAGCCAAGGGTATATGAAAAATTCTGTAAATTCTGTTGTACAATCATAATCGAAAATATTCGTTATAATAAAACAAGGATTTGCGGGAACAGGAACAATTTCACAACCCCTTTGTCTCCTATACACAAATTTTTGTCTATGAAAGATTGAATTTTCGAATCTAACACCTGAATTCCAAATTGTTGTTGCAGGTACCATATTCTCAATCAATCTCATCCAATAAGGACCCAATGCGTCAACATACTCAATTAATTTTTGATATGTATATTTGTTGTTAGGAAGGCCCACAGTTTGTTCCGATTGCAGATATTTCCAAAAAATTGATTGTAGTGTAAGGTATCCACTTGTCTTACCATCTGATGAATACAATCTATTTCTTGTATTAATCATATTCTGCCAAAAGGTTTGTGTGAACTCAAAGAATGTTTTGGTTTGAGGTTGGGGGTCGATATAGGTATCGTCTACACCATAAGGAAATAAGAAATCAGCAGTAAATCCTGATTCAGGTATTGGGTACCCATATCTGTTTGATTGGTCCCAAACATCATAAGCAAGTCCTTGTCCAGGGTTTAAGAATATATCAACATTTTTTACATTAAGTACAAGTTTTTCACTATCAGTAAAATAATAAGAATTGTAGCCAGATTCAGTCGAAACTCTTAATCTATCATCTGATGACACCCAAGACTTCACGTTATCGGATACTTTTCTCAATTTAAACCCTTCTTGCATATATGGGAACTGTCTATACCTATCCAAATAAATTTGACCATAGGTAAAAGGTTGTAATTGATTTTGAACACTAGTGGCCCCCGTTACTGTATTTCCGTTTAACACTAACTGACTTGGACTTCTGTGTTGTGGTGTTTGTTCATACCAACCAGCACCCTCTTGAAAAAAAGTTGAATTAGGTCCAGGTCCATTATATGGTGACTTCGGGAATCCAAAATCGTCTACAGGGTAATCCACTCTTGAAATGTTTATATCTGTGTATTGAGTAGAAGTAGTATAGGCAGTAAATAAATCCCCCTTAATTTTGAAAGTATTTGCTGAATCAAGTGAGGGTATTATATTGACGTAAGTTCCTCCCGATAATTGTGCAAAGTTTTGATTAAACTTTTCCATATCAACTCTTTGGTCGGCTATGTAGATGTACTCATTATAATCAATCAACGCATCAGGTGCCCCAATTAATCTTAATAGGAATTCAACGGACCTACGAGTTCCTTTTGACTTAAAAAGATATGCAGAATTTAATATTAAATTTCTATAAAATTGATAATTTAACTCAGTTGGTGTTTGAGCCCTTGCATACCCTGGGTATTCAATTGTGTTTGTATTACCAAAAACAGACTCCAAGAAATTTTCGTTTGTGATTGGTGAGAAATTACTACTCCAACCTAATGTTTGTGCTAAATTAAAGAGCAACTGAGAAGGTATGTCATTCTGCGGAAAATAGTTTACACTATTCATATAAGCTAAAGCATCTATGAACTGTTTTACTTGGTCAAAACTTCTACCGTAAATCTGTAAAACCTTTTCAACCTTTTGGTCCAAAGTATCAAACTCTTTGATTGAATCAGATGTTAAAAATCTTGAGATAAGATTTGTCTTAAATGTATCTAAGTTTTCTGCAATGTCCGCTAACTGTTGGAGATAGTCATCAAATCTTGGTGTTCTAATATCTAAGTTCCATACACCATCTTTAGGCCAAGTTACCTGAATATAAGCAGTATAAAACTGTCCCGCTTCGTTCCTCTGTGGAACCTGAAAACTAGCAGTGAATTCAGGGCGAATCAATCGATTCAATAAGAATTTTTCAATTTCATCAAAGTCTTCTGCAAAAACTTTGTCCGCAACAAAATCATTTGGTCTAAGAATAAAATTGTCATACAGAGTTGTTGCACTTCCAAAAGGTTGTCCTGAAACAATTATACCCAACTGACCTGAACTCAAACTTTGTGATGGTGTAAGTCCAATTACTTGATATTCTAAACCCTGATATGACAAGGCATAATTCAAATAACTTTTTGTCATATTTCTATAAACTGACGCATCTATTTCTCTAACCATTAAGTTAGTAGTTGCACTTAAAGAAAATTCAATTAAAAATGGATTGTTAATACTATCGACAGGTACAATAAAACTTGTTTCGTTTTCAACAGAATCATATACAATGTTTGTAGCGGTGGAACCAGTAACAAAATCATCTGATGTGAATACAACCTCTAACGCGGCTGGAAAATAATTAATAATTTTTGTTATTGAAACACTAAATCTTTTTGCCAAAGAACCATATAATGAAAAGTTAAGAACTTCTGAAACATCATAATTTGGATATACTCTAAATTGAGATTGTTGGATTCTTCTACTTTCCAACACACTATTAACGTCCAAATCCTCCAAACTTATTGGCTCAGAGAATGTACCAATTGAAAAAGTTCTATTAACTTTTTCAGTGACAGAAGTAGTAAAATCAAAAACAGCAGAAGTCAGACCTCCCCCATCAACAACTTGAAATCCAACAATGTTGTCAAAAACACCAGTACCGTTGCCGGGTCTTGGGGGATAAAAAAACTTATTACTGTTAGTCGCCATTAACCTACTATTGATGTAAAGTTTTTAGTAAAATCAATATTTGTACCTCTATCCTGACGAACCTCAAAAAGAAGCGCGTTAAATTGGTCACGAATTTCGAACAAGTTGTATTGTTTGTAAATGTTATTATTTTCGTCGTACATTGTGTAGATACCATCATCAATAGATTTAGTTTGATTACCAAACAGAGCAATTGCAAGAGATGACGTATCGTATTCTACAATATCAATTTCTATTGTTACAGGATTGAAATATGTGTTGGACACTATAATACTTTGACCTGGTTGACCAATGAACGGAGTTGCATTTGGTTTGTTAGTAGGTGATGATGATGGTGTTACTGTTAGAAACAACAAGTTTGTTGTACTGTCAGTATATCTGTAACGTACAGATTTTTGAGTCGTGTTTACCTGATTAACAACTATTGGTTCACAATAGAAACAAGATGTAACAACTCTAAAGAAATTAGGTATTTTACTTCCATCAGCATTTAGATATTCAATTCTGAATCCTATCAGTCCTTGCGGGATAAACTTGTTTCTGTATGCTTGTGGAACGTTGTTTAAGTCAACTATAATACCCTTGACGTTCGGCAATGCGCTCAAAACACCACAATCTGTAATTGAAGTTCTTATCTGAGCAGGCCTCAACATCAATGTATAAATTCCGATTGCATTGAAATTATCAGCAGGTAAAGTTAAATTGTATAATCCTCCGAGAACTTCAACATTTGGATTACCACCTGTGTTTGCGTTGTTGAAGTAAGGACGTAGAACCGATGGTGCGTCTAAAGAAGATAGAACGAAATTTTGTGTCTCATCCCTCGATGGAGTATAGACAACAACAATTTCAACATCCTCAGGGGACACGTCTGCAGGTCTAATGGTTCCGTATGTTCCAATTGCCATATTTTTTAGTTATTTTTATAAATAGTTTATCCCTTTTTTTCTATGATATAATATCCATATCCGTAGTTAATCATATCATTTAAATTATCGACTTCACCCAATCTTCTTACAGGTTCGTAAGCTGAGGATTTACCCCTTTCAACAAATACGTCTGTATTAATTTGAGGTTGGTCTTGTATTTTCATCAATAAATTGTCTTTTGTTATGGGTACCGCAGTTATATTATCGGGTGTGAATCCGCTTGAACCCTCAAAATATATTGTTTCACCATTCACATAATCATAATAATCGACCCCTTGAATTGTATATCCTGTAAACACAGTATTTATATTTGTTACGGCACCCAAGATTTGATTTCCTTGTATAACAGGAACACCAATGATATATGGTATTGAACCGTATTGTTGTAACTCACTTAATCGAGAAGTTGTGGTTCCCGATACTGTAAAGGGAACAGTTTCATAATCTGAGGTTACTTGTGCTGCAACAGTATTGATTGCATCCCCAGAAAATATGTAATCGTAACTTACAGGTGTTGCTGACCAACTACCTCCAATCGGTTGGAAAAACGCTCGCCCTTTTGGATTATATATTACTGCGTTTTTATATGGTACGGTTATAACTTTATCAACAGTATTAACACCAAATGGGTTAGTTTGTTTCATAGTGATTGTATAAGCACTTTGCGTTAAAGGATATGTGTGTGAAATTGTCCCCCCTGAAAATACTTCAACGGGACTTTCATCACCCCAATTTATTTGATAAAAAGAAAATTCCAAAAATTTCTTTAAATCAGATGAAGTGTTATATACCAAATATGTGTATGGGTCTGTAGTCGTAGATGAAAATAAAAAATTTGTCGTTACATCAGATTGTAAGGCGGCACCATCAAAGGGAGTATAATAACCCATATCGATTGTTGTTTGGGTTATCATAATAGGAACTGTCAGTCCTGTCATAATAGAACTTCCGTTTGGTCCCCCACTCAAAACTTGAGACATTCCCGAGTAAACCCCATAGGTCTTCCCACTGATTGTCACTTGTGATAAATCAGATTTTATAAATTCAGGTGATATCGTAAATCTATAATCCATTATGGGTTTACATATTCATACCATTTTATTGGATTGGTATTGGTACCAACTCTTTGGAATGTGGTTGTATCATAAACAACGTAGGTCTGTTGTTCATAATCCAAATTAACTTGATAATAAAAATCAAATAAAGAATTCGCATTAAATGCGTTCGAAACATTTAATGATTGAGGTTTGTTAATCATTTGTGAAAAACTACCTGTTTTAGCATTCCAAAATTTACAGGACATAAAAAATTTATCGAGGTCCAAAGTAGTTCTTGATTTCAACCAATAAATAAAGAAACCTTCTTTGTCACCTGTATAATCAAGTTTGTAAACAGGTTTCTTTATTGTTACAGCGGTTCCTTGCATATCGGCAGGCATTCTTTCACCTTGTGTTGTAGGTAATACTATTGTCAAAAAATTTGTTTGTTGTCTATCGCTTGGTGAATCATAAAAATCCAATTTCCAGAATGATTTTTCAAATCCATCACTGAAATAATAAATCTCATCAGTTGTAAATCCTTCAGACCTATAATCTAAAATCCAATTTTGAGTTGAGGCTGAAGTTGTTAATGTGCCACCCGAAAAGAAATAAAATTGGTAATTTATATCCGTATTGTAAGTTATTAAATTACCAGTTGAGGCGGTATAACCTGAATGAGCAAATCTATTTGTCTCAAAGTCAATTGGTCTTCCCGCAACCTCAGCAAAAATTTCATTCTCCAAAGCATTGATTTCATTTTCAGTATCAAGCAATTCCCAATCTAACTTGACTGGTAAGTTGATTACTTTGTCCTGACCTCTCGGTATTGTAATTTGAATCTTATTCACAGTCATCTATTAATGGTTGGTAAGAAATACTTGGATAACCTCCAAGGATACTCTGATAATTACTTCCCTCAGGTATTAGTTTGAATAACACATATTGAAATGGATATAATGCGTTATTCAGATATGGATAATCAACACCCCTATCATCATTGTCAAACTGACCAATTGAGTAAACATCTCTCCATCTGAATTCTTGGTCAGCTTGGGAATAAAAAGCACTGTTTGGTACATTGATAACTTGGTCGGCAATTCCTGTTTCAATATAGTTTGAAAAAACTTTTATTGGCATCGAATGGTGAACAGGATAATAATAACCTGGTGAATTTGTTGTTGGTGTTGATGTTGTAACAAAAATATCCTGATTAAATTTTATTTTTTGTATGTATTCTGAAACAATTCTTTCGTAGTGGTAATAATCATTCCACTCACAAAAATCTCCATAGAGAACATCACCAGGTTGTAACACCTGATTATAATAAAAAGTCTCAGTAGACCCGTTTGTTTGAGTGTAACTAGAGTAAGGTATGTTTGAATCCGATACACTATTTAAATCGTCCCACCAAAAGTTATTTTCTTTTGAGATATTCATAAGCCATCCTTGTTTCAAACCTGAAATCCCAAAGGGTTTATTGAAATAACCACTAAAACCTTTGTTTACTACAGATAAAAATATTTCTGAAACCTCCCTCTTTTGATTGTCGCTAATACCTGATAAAATCAAATCATTTTTAAGAGTAATAGAATATGAATAGGAAGATGTTTTTTGTGAAATTCTATTAAGATTATTAGGTGTTATAGAACTAAATTCAAATTGTTTTTCATTTCTAAACGGATTAACTTCAAAACCAATTTTGGTTATCTCAATATCATTTTCGTTGGCTAAAATAGTATGTTTACGTACATAATATTTAGACCTTGTTTCAAGATTATTGGGGTCAACAATTTTTTTGAACGTACCAAAACTGCCGACATCGAATGTATTACCTGTATATCCAACATTTAAAATATTGAAAACGGTATTGGAACTTTCGTAAGAATCATTTCCCAAAGACAATACGGAAAAAACATTTTGCGTGTCATATGAAATTGAAAGTTCGACGTAATCATTAACACTTAATCCGTGTGGCGCAAAACAATTAAAACTTATAACGTTAGCACTACCTTCAACTCCTTGTGTTATAACAAAGGGTATTCCTTCAGACGCCAAAAACTTTACTGTGTTACCATCGTAAGTGACCTCCATTTCTTGGTCAGGGTCATTTTCAGATGGGTAAGTAATATAATAAGTCCAATTGTATGTGTACGCACTTTGTGGTCTATACATAAAATGGTCTTCCATAACTCTTGGTCTGAAAAAGTCAAACTCGTAATTTTGAGGATAACCTTTCCATATACCTGAAAGTTTAGACTGAGTTGCTTCCACATAATATAGATTGTATTGAAACGGTAGATACTCGGTTGTACCAGTATAGGTGTTGTCATATACATAATCTACTTTAAAGGTTGGTCTATATCTGAAATTAGTTTGTTTTTCATCATCATACAACTGAGCTAAATTTATGTTAGCGTTTCTAACATATTCAACCAACTCTTTTTGCGTTTGATTAAAATCCAAACTTACTTGAGAAGAAATTTTAGGTGCAGATTTAAATTCCAAATAAGAAGGTACTATTTTAAAATCACTCATCACCTATGTAAATTTCTTTAAACTTATCCAAAGCGGATTTTCCATTTATCAAACCAAAATAGAAATGGTTTGGAGCGCCAACCAAAAATTTGGGAGGCCAAACACCTGATGATACATTCAAATTTCCTGAATTATCAACGTTGAATATATAACCTCTTGCGTTTTTTTCATTTACAAAAGAATTCGAACCAATGAAATAACTTGGTTGTGATATATTGGTTCTATCTAAAGACTGATATTTGTATCCAAATATATCGTTGGGTTGTGTTTGCCAGTTATTCAACTGTCCTCCGAATATATTCGTAAGTCCTGCAGGTTGATTTAACCCCCACTTGTAAAAAGGAACAGTTTGTGACTTAATACCATAAGTGTAAAGAAACGCATTTGCCGATGGGTTCGGTCTAAAGTTTATGCGGCCAGGAGAGATGAAATCCTTACCTTGTAAATCTTCAGTAGTAGAGGAAAAAAAGATTCCCATAACCGAATTTACACCACTACCCAAAACTCTTACAGGGTCTGTAGAGGTATTACCAGTACTTTCGTAAGCATCAGGTGAAAATTTAATCACACCAAACTCAGAGTTTATTGAGAATGCTTGAACTAAATCTCCATCAGCCCTTCTTTCAGGTCTGGAAAATAATTGATTTACAACCGCGTTGGGGTCCCCAATTGTAACCAAATTTTTTAGAAATGAATTATTTGATATTCTTGATACCACAAATAAATTAACAATATCAGATGTGTCACCATAACTTGAAGGTGTGAGTTTATTAACCACATATCCTCTATCACTGGGGTCTAAACCAATCTGAGAAAAAATTACATTTTTAACACCCATATTAAGTAATGTCGTTGGGTATAATAAATTACGACTGTTGATTGCCCCTGAAGCACCTATGGGAGTAGGTAGCTTACCTATGAATTTATTTTGAACAGGATTCCAAGGACTACTTCTCATATAGAAGTTATTACTGTCATTATCAAAATAGACCATTTCTTTACAGAAAAGAAAATTTTCCAATTCATTTTTGGAGTTATAAATGGCTCTTGTTTGTATTGGAATTGTAAATAAGGTTCCGTTTATCCAATTATTTGTAAATGTTTGAGATAAAACCCCCCTACACAAACTATAGAAAAATCTGAATCTAACTCCCCACTCAGTAAATGCTATTATGTCTCTCTGTAAATAACCACCAGTAAGTTGTGGACCATCTTTCATAAACACATAACAACCCCTTTCCACATTGTCAGTTTCAACACAATCAGACTTTACACCAAACGTGACACCATCACCACTATAACATTGTAATGAAACCATATTAGCACAATCAAATGTCTCTAGTACATTTGAGGAAGCAGGTAAATCTTCAATATCAGGTGGTGTACTTTCGAACCCACCTGAGTAAGATACTGTATCAAAGTCTTCTCCGTCAGTACTCAATTCATATATAGCAAAACCATTATTCTGTTGTAGTAAAGGTGTTACCGACTCCCAACTTGTCCCATCTAAAAAATCTGAAGTTGGTAGCCTGTCCGTTCTCATTACATTCAATAGTTTGGATGACATATTCAAAGGACTACCTGTGTACCTTGGAATTAATGAAAAACTTAAATACAAGCTTTCGGCGTTATTAGGATTATTATTATTTTTTGTGTAATAGTAATCAGCACCTGAAATATCCTCAGAGGCATCGTAGTTTGCAAATGAAGGGTTAACTGAATATGCGTTATTACCATTTATAGAAATTAGTGAACCCACACCACCTAAAGTTGGTCTACTAAACATAGAAGAAACATATCCAAAGTTAGAAGGAACACCATTTGACTCTGTGAATTTGAAAGACGTAAAATTTGTATTTTTATCCAAAGCGCTATAATAACCCACATTGAATGTTGTAAACGCCGAGTAACCATCACCAGCTCTAAAAAATTTTGATTGGTTAAAAATATCACTTTGCCCGTAACCCTGAACTGATATTGTAGAATTTGGTAACGCTTGAATTGGTATATTCGTTCTTGTTGAAGCAATAACTTCGATATCGTTTTCACTACCGAAACCGAATAACTTACCCAAACCATATTTGTTTTGATATTTTGGAGAATAAGGGTCAACCCCCCTTTGAAGAACTAAAACGTATTGACCCCCATAATTTTGAATTATGTCTCTATACCTAAATGTTTCACTGACTTGGTCTTTCCAACCCAAACCAGTTGCGTTATTTCTATTGAAAAAAACTTGTACTGATGAATTCAACAGACCTAAGAAACCATTATAATTTGGTGTTACTGAACAGGATGAAATAAGTGTGGCGGAACCTTGACCTGTAATGACAGGGGGAGTACAGGAACATATATCAATAATTTCAGGAATCCATTTTAAATCAAACGGGTCAAATGTTGAACTCAAACTTATTGTCTTTGGTCCCTCTTCACAATCATCATATGAAATCGATATTGTAATTTGATTGTTTAAATCAAAATCTGTTTCTACACTATATTTTTGACAAGTGTTACAACCAAGGTTTGACAGTAAATTAAATGCATCTGAAACGGTAATTGCAGTAACAACTTGAAAATACTCAATGTCGGATGGGTATTTGTAATTTGTTTCTGTTGAACCACTACTAAGAAAGTAAGTAACTGTTGAATTAGTTAACTGAGTATTCGCATATGTTACGGGAAATGAACCAGCTGTGGGAAACAAAGTTGTTCCTGAAATACCCGTAACGTAAGAACCATCTACTGTCTGAGCAGTATATAAATAATTTACATCTGACGTACTACCTGGATTAACAAAAGTTAAAAGTGTACCAGACTCAAAATTTTGTTGTGATAAAATTGTTAAGGAATTATCATAGTGTTCTATTGTCGAATTACTTGGGTTATCAAACGATACACTTATTCTATTTGTTTGGTCAAAATATTTTTTTCTCCCGTTGAAAATATTAATTCTATTTCCCAAAGGAATTTGAGTCGAGTTGGCAAATATTTTTCTTGGGATTCCTAACAAATTTGTAACATCAGGCAATCTTGATATTTCAGATTCTGTAGATTTGAACTCATATATCCTTTGTACTTGTTGAGCTCTAGTACCCATAGCCTGAGACATCACAAAAGATAAACTTGATTTGTTTGCATCTGAAAATGGGTCATTTGTTTTACCGTCTTCGTGGAACCAATAAAAATTTGGGTCTCCATTTCTATATCCAGCACTTGGTGGAGGTGGAGTAAATCTTGGTGCGTTGTAAATACCATCAAAGTAAACACCACTATTAGCAACTGGTGTTAATATCGAACTTGGAACTCCACCAGCGCCTTCTTTTGTATCACCAGGTTTACAATCACAAGTTGAACACTCTGGGTATGTAATTTGAGCGAATCTTAATGGTCCAAATCTAAATTCTTTGATTTGTTTGATATTAACGGATGCCCTTATTGCAAGTACTAACATTGCGGCACCTGCAATAACAAAAGTAATAATAAGACCAATTGCAGGGAAGGATGTTGCCGCGGCTGCGAAGAATACCACAGACAAACCATACAGTAGATATAATAATACTGCAATTGCACTGTTTGGTCTTGAAGACACTAAATTATTCCAAACATAGGCTATCAGATAATAAACAACTAAAAATATCGGACCAATTAATTGAAATACCTGAAACAAGATTGAAAATAAAAAATATATCAAATCAAAATTCTTGAATCCCTCGTTTACAGGAAATTTGTTTACAGTTGACGCACAGTCATCATCATCAATTTCTTTTATACCGATGAATCTTGCTCGGTTATTACCTCTTTTATATTGGTCAATTAAAGAAGATACTGTGTAGATTTTATTATAATCGAATTCGTAAAAAGTATCCTCACAGTTAATTGCATTTTGTAATCTTTGATTTTGTATTTGAGTAGTTCTCCCTTGTGTATATCCACTCCAATCGAGGCCAAAATAGTAAGAACTTCTTAACTCTTGACCAACAATAGATGTCTCATCGTAATAATTTGGGTCATCTATTGAAGATGTCCAACCATATTCTTTAACATTCGGAACCAAATAATATGGTCGTCTAATTTTTTCAGTTGACACAGGTCCTTGGGACCATTTGATTTTGAATCTATATTTGGCTCTTGTTGGTACACCAATTTTTGGGTTGTTTGATAAAACTCTTGTACCATCTTCAGCGGTGACAACATAGTCCAAATTCATAGGAATCTCTGTAACCCAAGTCCCATCACCATCAATAACATTACCAGAATTTGGTAATCTATACTGTTCTAAAATAGGTCTACCTTCATCATCTTGGAATATTGTTTGTCTGATTGCCAATATCTGTCCAGGTCCTGAAGTGAGATTACATAAATTACCTAAATTATCCTTTGGTTTACAAGCAGCCTGAATCATACTAGGAGGACCATCTGCACCAAAAAAAGGTGCTGCAATTCTGAACTTATCTATTGTAGATATTATTGAACCAATAAAAACAGAAGTTGGTTCAATTTCAATATTAGCGTCTTCTCTTAAGTCAAAATCAACTCGGTTGACCGCTGCTAAACATTGATTTGGGTCACCCCAAAATGGAGAAATCTCGACTGTTTTATCTAAAACAACAATTTGAGGTAGAGTTTCAAAGTCTACTGAAGAATTAAATCTTTCTCCACCGACTTGTTCTGGTGTTGCTCTTCCGATTCTAATTAAATCTTGAGGTGTTAACGAAAATTCACCAATGTCACTTAGGTCTAAGTTCATTACAATAACTTGGTCACCCAAAGGGACACCCATAATCATATAGTCACCACTCTCGTTTGTGGTTACTGTATATTTGTAATATTTCTTATATAACTCTGAAGCTGTTGGGTCTTTTAAAACATCTCCTCTTGAAGGAAAAGTTCCTGTGGCAGCGTGATTAGGGTAAGAGGGTTCATAAGGTAAAACGTTAAACTTATAACCATCAGTATTTTCATTGTTTGGTAACGAATAATTGTAAACATCACTTATTACATCGTTTGTCGTATCTTGCTCTGTAATTGGTACAAACACTGTGATTTTTGCATTAGCAATACCCAAACCACCGTTAGCGACAACTCTACCAACTAGTAAACCATACTGTGAACAATCACGTGAATAAATTTGACTCTGCCCAATTTGAAGCGACAGGATTTCTAAGAATTCAAAATCCTGTTCTAATTGTAAATTTATTTGTTTGTTTACGCCGACTTGTGTTGGTATCCTATACGACTTTCCCATTAAGGTTTTTATGATAAATAGTTATTTTGGAATTTCTTATGAAATGCCTTGCCTATTAAAAAAATAACCTAAACGAGTTTTAAATAAAGTTGTTAAGAAAAAGAAACATTTTGGAAATTTTTAACTCTAACTTTAATATCTTTTTGAGGATACCTTATTTGGTAAACCTGAACAGGTTCGGCAAATATTGTGTCGTCAACAGGTCTTATAATCTTGAGTTCTGGGTCTGAATATTGCATCGATGTTTGAGCGGATGAATATTGTCCTCCAACTTTGTTGTCCACAACAATATCAGTCACCGTGATTACACCATTTTGGTTTTGGATAATACTTTTAAGTTCTGACAAATAAACATTTTGACCTAATTGTCTAACTTGTGGATTGAAATAATCCGAAATTCTATTTGCAATATCTGATACAATTTGACCCGAATTCTGCGTTGCATCTAACACAACTGAAATCTCGATTCCTAAATCAATAACCTCAGCAGAAATCACTGAGATGTAATCATTCATCATACGATAATTGGACAAATATGTTGCAACATTTTGTCTCAAAGTATTTGATACAATATTTGTCAATTTTCCCGATGAATCGTATGATAATAAATTGATAAGGATTTTATTATTATTTTCGGTCACAGAAACTTTTGCAGGTGCCCCAAATTGAGCTGGCATAACTCTTAATAAAGATTCATAATCATTAACAGTTACGGCTCTTTTTTGTGCGGAAAAATTAAATGAAACATAGTTTCTAATTTCTTCAACGTTAGGAACATTAGCACCCCCAATTGCTGCGATAGGATTTGTACATCTTAAAGAGTTGATTACAGATGAATTTGTTGTCTGAGATGGTCCATTCACAAAAAAAGATACTGTACCAACTTGATTGATAACATTTGTTCCTAAGTTGGTTGCTAAACCACCCCCAACTCGGTATTGAACAAAAAGGGTTGTATTTGGGGTTAGGGTAGAACCTAAAGAAAAATTATTTTGTAATGATTGTATATTAATTGGAATTCCCAAATTTGTAAAAGCATTTAGTTGGTCTTGAGCAGATGTTGAACCTCCACCAAATGTAAGTTTGGAATAACCCTCAGGTGTAAACTCAGATATGAATCTTGTGTTTGTTTGAATGTATCTACCAACTTTCACACCAGGGTCATCGGATACTTTAGTTGGGTCTTCAATAAAAATTCTATCTTCAGCTAAAGCGTCAACTTCATACCATCTATTGGCTAAACCTAAAAATTCTGCCGTGGTTGGAATGTTTGTATAGTTTGTACCGTTCTTGAGTAAAACACTTGTAATACCAAGCACGTTTTTATCAGGTAAAAACAACTCAAAAAATGGAATAACTTCACCTGGCCCAATTACCCTTTTGAAAACCTTAGTAAGTCCATTTACGACGGGTTCTCTTTTGGTAATTGTGTAGTTAATTAAATTACCGTTTGCATCAAAGTTTGGAATTTTTAATCTGTTTGGAAATCCCGAACTGTTATATGGGTTTGCAAAGTCAATATCTTGAGAAGTTTCAAAAACGATACCTGCTCCAAAAACTTGAGAACCTCTTGTAAGTGTTCCCAAATATCTTTCGTCCTCTTTGTCACCAAAAGCCGGTACTGTTATTGAAAAATCTACAACAGATACTGAAGGTCTCTGACCCGGAATTTTTAGTCCGTACGTCTTGGCAATATTGTAAATTGATGAACGTTGTTGAGCGTATTGTAGTACAGTTTCTTGAATACTTCTATCAATATGATAATGAAGGTTATCAGCAACCGCAGCGTTCAAATCCAAAAACACAGAGAATACCGAAGCATCATTGAAGTCTTGAATTAACTCAGGATAATAACTTTTAACGTAATTTTGTAGTTCTATCCTGATGCTCTCATAGTCTCTCGACGTGTAGGATATTGTTCTGTTTGCCATATAATCTTAAATATTGATGATGACGAAATCGCTTTGTGCGAACGCCGAATTATCTACACTATAATCTATTATAACTTTTGCGGTATACTCAGAAGTTCCTTTACCAGGTACTCTATATACTTGGTCCTTACCTGTGCCTACTAACTGTTTACCTTTCGCATATTCAACCTCAACACTTGGGTCGGCTGGTTCTATAGCGATTCTGTTAATCAATAAATTTGGCATAAATTTTTCAACAGAATCTCTTATGTCGGCTTCGATTGCATTTTCTGTAAGACCATCATAGGGTTCGAAAATAAATTCATACAATCTTGTTCCGAAGTCAGGTAAATAATATCTTGAGCCTCGTCTTGTAAGTATCAAATGCAATAAATCAGAACGAATTTGAGCAGCCGCAGTTTCAGTTAATAAAAGGTAGTCTCCCTTATTAGAATCCTCAAATGGAAAATTTAAACCATACGTAGTGCCGTCTGCCATACTCTATAAATATAGAAATATTATTTTTTAATTGTAGAGGACCCTTTAAGGTGTGTTGGAGTAAAAGGACAATGTTTACATCCATTACCACAACAATGACCCCTTAGTTTATGATATTCTTCAGTAAAGACTACTTTACCATTATAAAAATAAAAAAGGAGGGGTTGGACCCCTCCTTTGTTATTATTGGACTCATTCATTCTTATACTGTAGTAATTTCACAAGCTCCGCCAGCACAAGCCAACTCACCTGACAAATCAGTTTCATCTGAAACTTCTACAATTTTTGAAAGGTCAACATTTTTCAAAGTTGCCAACATTGATTCGTAGTCTTCTTTTGAACAATCTTCGAATGGTGCCTGTTTGTATGTGTGACCAGCGTAGGGTAAAACTGAAAGACCATTGTAATAATCTTTGTTTTCCCACATCCAATTACCAACAGCCGACCACTCGTGGTCTCTAACCGAAATAGTTGCAGACACGTTGTGTGTATTACTACCAGTTCTGTGTCCAAATTTAACCCACTCGTTATGAACTTTTTTAACTCTTTCAAGAAGTTGGATTGGTGACTCAGTTCTTAAGATTGAACCTTCAGGTGATTTTTGAGGAATAGAAATTACCGCGGTGTCGTGTGGACGAAAATATTCATCTTCAATCAATTCAGGATGATTCTGAACCAAATGTTTATACATTGATTCATTCTTACCAACACGAATTCTTCTGATGTAATAATCGTTGTGCCAAGCGTGGATTCCTGATGAAGTTCCCAAGGTTAAAGATGTTGTTCCTGCGGGTTTTACAGTTGTTGTTCTCGCCGCTTTGTTAATACCAATGATAGATGCAACTCTTTCATTTTCTTCTTTTACCACTTTAGCACCTGCCTTCATATTCATCCCTAATACAGCACCTGAACCAATTCCTGTCATTGAAACTCCGATAAGAGCATCTTTTTCAGTAGTTCTTTGCCAAATAGGACGTAGGTAATGAAAGTTACTATAACCAGCTTGAAGTGTACCAATAAACG
>Ga0049081_10000398_pt1 | contig 16675 bp, 34 predicted proteins | sample GreLakmeER78MSRF_FD_66717 | JGI IMG/M metagenome (GOLD analysis project Ga0049081, IMG submission 66717) | Freshwater lentic microbial communities from great Laurentian Lakes, MI, USA - Great Lakes metaG ER78MSRF | ecosystem: Environmental > Aquatic > Freshwater > Lake | place: Great Lakes...
CCCTCTCTACATTTATGTGCTTCCATTATTATTGTTAAATTATCTCTAGTAAATAGGTCTGCATTCATTGTATACCCGCAGGCATAGCACCTAGCCTGAGTATAGCCTTTATCCTTATTGCTTTCTATAACCCACATTATTTGTCCGATTCAAGATACTTAATGGCTCTTTGCAATACCACTATATCATCTTTAAATCTACCCAGCCCAGTGTTGCAACTGTCGCAAATATAGCCTGTTATCTTGCCTGTCTTATGATCGTGATTAAGGGCTACTCTAGAGGTTAATCCAGGGATGGTAGTCTTTTCACAGATAGGGCATTTAAAGTCCACCAAAGACGGTTTAGAGTCACTCCAGGCACCTTTGTCTATCATTGGCTTACCGTCTATGTTTAGTCTGCATTGTGAGCATGAAGGCCTTCTGATAGGTCTGTTATTTACTCCAGTTTGGTTTAAGTCAAAGTCTTTGGTTGGAAGGATTCGATGGCAGATGTTACATATTTTTTCATCAAACAAATCTCCATATTTACTTGGATCTATTTTTTTAACATTAAATGCATCTAGTTCTATTATCTTATCTAATCTTATAAAGTATATACTAAGTTTATTTTTTGTATCTTTTACTACCCCAATATCATTTATTTCTAATCTAGTTATATTGTCACTTATTAATGAAGATACTATCATGTGTTTCCTTTCTACCCTCGATTTTGTAGGAACAGCAGGACTTGAACCTGCGATAGCCGAATTATGAGTTCGGTGCCTTAACCTACTTGGCTATGCTCCCTTGGCTCTTCCACCTGGACTCGAACCAGGAACCTGCCGATTAACAGTCGGACGTTCTGCCAATTGAACTATGGAAGATTAAGGTTTGATATCGTCTCCATCTATACTATCTTCGTCCATTAGTAGATAGTCTATATATGCTTGCATTTCATTCATAACAGTGTTTACTGCCTTTATATAATGCCTTACAGATGGATCACTATTGTATTCTAATTCCTTTTCATATTCTTTCATAGTCATTAAGATGCTATAAAAATCAGACATCGTCTCTACCCTCGATTTGTTGTGAGTTGTACCCTCTTTGAGCCAGCCCACCATCGTCTTCCCAAGAATCATTATTTTCTTTAACAACACACCAAATTTTAAAATCACCATAGTTGTATGCATCTGGAATAGTTTGATGGTTCTCCCAAAACATGTCCTGAGTATCGTCAGTCAATTCTTGTTTACATTTATCACATGTAGTCATCTTATTGTTCTTCTTTCCATTTAAGCCAATAAGGTATTCCTGTTTCATCATAGTCAGATCCAAGGGCAGTAAGAATCTCGTCATTGTCTTTTGCATATCTTTTAATATAAGAGGCAAAGTCTTCATCTGCTATGTCCCTGTTTACCCTATTTGTTCTTAGGATATCTTGGATATCTTCAGGACTTTTATCTGGCTGGTGAAACTCTACCATAACTCTTTCATTCTTTTCCAATGCTGATATTCCTTATAAGAAATATAGGCTGTTTGCAGTGTTGCCAATAAGGCTATGTAATAAATCATTGGCTATCAAGTTCTCTTTGACAAGACTCGCAAGGATCTACTCCTGCAAGACAAAGGGTATTCTCATCAATAATCTTCTGTGCCATCATAATCTCTCTACGATGAGAGGACTCTCTTACGATCCTGTCTAGATTGGCATCTTGCTGATCTCTATCTTGACGAATCAACTTATCAAAATCTCTTGACATTACTTTCTCCCTAACATTGCTACACCAAACAAGAATATGCTCATAACTACCAAATATATAGGTAAGAAGTTTGATGTTTCATACCACATAATTAACCCTCAATCCCAGTGTTTCGTCCACCATCTATATAGTTCATATTGTTGTTTATGATCTCTACAATACTTTTGCGTATCTTCTTAAACACAACACTATCTTCGTCTTGTGCTTCTAGACTGCGGAATACACCATTAATCTCTTGAATCATATTGACTACATCTTCTCGATCTAATACTTCTTTGCCCACACTACCACCTTTTTCTGCTAATATGCTTACCCTTATTTGTATAATCAAGTATAGTAAAAAGAATGGCTATTGTCAATAGGCTAAAACCTAGTAATGCAATGCTTATTTCTAAGGTACTTAGATTAGGAAGCATTTGTACTGTTTTCGCCGAACTCTAAATCGTCAAGTTTTAATAATTTAATAAAGCCAGCCTTAGCCTTTGCTCCAACTACAAAACTAACTATTTCTCCACCCTCTTTAAGCAAGATATATGTTGGCACACTTGTAATATTATACTGTTGTACCATCGCGGAATCTTCATCCACATTTATTCTTTGTACTTTAAGATCATACCCTTTTTCTATCTCATCAATGATTGGGTTCATCAACTTACAAGGACTACACCAAGGTGCCCAAAAGTCTAATAATAGATATTTATCCATTAGTTATAATCCTTTTTAGACCAGTATCTATTTTTATAAGATCCAATAAAATTGCTTCTTAAATCGTGAATACTTTTCCTTACCATGTCTTTGTTGTAAGGCTCTGCTTCAGACATCCAAGTTTCTCTTTTAAAAGGTATAAATTGATACATAGGAGTGCCTTTAGGAATAACACCATTAAATCCCTTTTTAATATAAAATGGAACTATAGGATTATTTGAATAGTTTAGTTTATCTCCATCAACAACTGCTGATATTGTTACAAATGGTAAGTCTATTCTACTTAGTGGATGAGTAAATATATAACTATACCCGTCTGGAAGTTTTGGAATCCAAGGTTGTTTCCAAACAAACTCATATTCATAGTAGGTATCATCTGGCGGGTAAGCACTGGTTTCTCTGTGAGACATAGGCTTTGGATCTGATTGGTGTGAGAAGTGATAGTCTATATCTCCATTTTCTTCTTTTATAAAAATATCAGTCCAGGTCTCTTGAATATATCCAGATGTTAAACCATCTAAAAAGGGGATACAGTTTTTAACGTTTACGTTTGGTCTTCCTAAAGAATCTACTTCAACGTTGCTTGAATTTATTCCAGGAATATTTTTAAACCATTGTGGTATGTAATTTCTTGCTGGTTTTGGTGGTGGAACAATTAGATTAGCATCTTCGATTGTTGAAGTAAATACTATTTTTTTATTCATTGTTCTTCATCAAATATAGTTTGTTGATAACCATCTGTTTCTATTTTATCTTCCCAAATTCTAAACACCATCATGCATGGATCTTCTCCGTTTTCCCATGCTAATTCTTCTTCATCTGTCATGTAACCAGAATCATGTGTGTCGCAAAATGGTTTTGATATCCACCCATTAGAAATTCCAAGGTCACGCCAATCAAAGTAATCCATCCTTGCTTTTAACTCTGATTCAATTAACATTCTATGCTGTTCCAAGTTTGACCAGTTTGGAGAAGTATAATCATTTTCCATTAATTTACCAGACTCCAATTTTCTCTTTCTATAACCTTAAAGCCACTGCTTCTTTCCAATACCATGCTTTGATAGTTGTGTAAACCAAAAGTATCTTCTAAATCTTTTAATACTTTTTCAACTGGTAGTGTTGAACATGTATACAAATCAAATTGAACAAATGCTGGATCTTCTTCATCCCATACGTGCATTGCAATATGAGAAGTTTCAATCATTACAATTGCTGTTAAGCCACGATTACCTTCTTTTGAAACATAAGAGGCAAATGGTCCTTGTATAATTTTCATATCAATTGATTCAACTAAATTTTTCATCCATTCAATTGTTTTACCCTCGTCTGTTGGGGGTATAAGTGAATATCCATTAACTAGTAAGTGATTGTGAAGTGCCATATATATCCAATCTGTGAGGTATCTATAATATCAAAAAGCGGGACTGTTGTCAACCCCGCTCCTTGTCTTTTCCCTACTAAGGAAAGTCTGTACTACTATCTTACTACAATTTCTTTAGGTTGTAAATGCTTTGGTAGATATTTTTTTAGACGTACTTTTAATAGTCCGTTTTCTACCTCGGCTGATTCAACTTCAACGTGTTCTCCTAGAGCAAATGTAGATGAGAATGATCGTGTAGCAATTCCTTTATGTAGGAATTCTGTACCGTCTTCTCTTTCTCCAATTGTTCCAGAAACACGTAGTTTGCCCATATCCATTACGACCTTAACATCTTTTTTGTCAAAACCAGCAACAGCGAACTCTAATTCAAATTCGTTGTCATCAATTTTTTTGATGTTGTAAGGTGGATAATTTGAGATATGTTTGTTGAGGTCATTTTTTAATCCCATCAACTGATTAAATGCATCATCAAAACCTAAGAAAAAAGGTTCTAATTGCATTTGTCGCATTAGTGAACTTACCATGTTTTTGCCTCCTTTTCAGCGAGTATTTTTGCTACCCCCCATTTGGCAGGGTAACCATAATATTATATCACGCACTGATATAATTGACAATATATGAAAATAAAAAACTATAATGTCCTTTTTGCTGTATCTTCCTGCAAAGGCTTTTATGAAACAACTATAGATAAGAATATATGGTCTTTACTTGAGGCTGGAATAGATAAAGATAGCATTTTGTTAGTTGTGGGGGATTTTCAAGACCCTATAGAGGCATCTAGTAAAGAGGTAGAGTTAAGAAATAAGTTTGGCATAGATAAGATTTATTGTGAACAACAAAATTCATTTGAATATACCCCGATGATTCACATAATTGAAAACCAGGAAACCTATAAAGATTACGACTACATCTTTTATATGCACGATACATGCTGGGTTGGCCCTAATTTTGTATTTAATTTAGAAAAATATTTTCCAGAAGATGGTAGAGATACATGTCCATTAGACATAACCGTATCTATGAATATAGGATTATATAAAATATCTTGGTTATGTAACCAAATTGACAGAGTGTTAAATTGCAAAAATACTTCAACAGATCCAAAAATAACTCATGATAAAAAGATTTGGGGCGTTCACAATGAAGATCATTTATTAAAATACTCTGATGGAAACTTTTCTCAATTATGTGGCAGCAGAAATGGCAGCATAAAAATGGAGAATCCATACGGAACCTCTACACCAAGAAGAATTAGACATTTTGAATATTTAGATTTATACAAAGCACAGTCAAACTGGAATGGTGACCAACCTAGAATGAATGTGACGGTCTAATGAAAATTGCAGTAATTGGTTCTGGATTTTATGGATCTTCTGTTGCCTTAGAGTTATCAAAAGATTATCCAGATATAAAGATAGACCTATACGAAAAGTGTAACGATATATTTAAAGGTGCTGCCTCTAACAATCAACATAGGATTCATAAAGGATTTCATTATCCAAGATCAAATGAGACTATAGATCAAATTTTAAACAACTATCAATCATTTAAAGATAAGTATCATGATTTAATATCTCCTGTTAAAGATAACTACTATTTAATAGAAAAGAATAGCAAGGTAAACTTAGAAGAATATATTAATAAATATAAAAGTTTTGGCATACCCTTTAGGGAAATAGATAACTTTGAGGTTGAGCCTTTTGTAAATACTGAACTAATTGAAGGCGGTATATCTAACACAGAAGAAGTTATAAACTTAAAGAAGGCATACGAGTACTTTAAAGAAAGGATTACGAACTCTAAAAACATATCCCTAAAACTTAAAAAAAATATCACTGAAATTGATGGCAATAAGATAGATGATGAAAAATATGACTACATAATAAATTGTACATATAACAACCCTAATCTTGGTATAGTATCAAAAGATAAGATACTTAATCTTAAATATGAAATATGCATTATTCCAGTTGTAGAGAACTTCTTTAAAGAAGATATATGTATTACCATTATGGATGGAAAGTATGTATCAGCCTATCAAAATGGATTAGGTGATATAACTCTATCTAGTGTTTCCTATACCCCATATTTTAAAACTGATTATCACGAAGAGTTTATAACTAAACTTAGAAGAGATTCAATAGATAAAGATCTAATGCTTAAGTATGATATACATAAATTATTAACTCACTGTTCAGAGTATTTTAAAGGAGTAAATAGTTCTACCCCGTTAAAAGAACTATACCTATCTCCAAAGGTAAAACTTAAAGACGACACTAATGATCTCAGAACTACCTCTATAGTGAGAGATGGTTGTGTAATATCAGTACTTTGTGGTAAGATTTCATCTATAGTCTCCACTTACGAGTTAATTAAGAAGGAAATAGATGGCAATTAGTTTAGTTGGATACTCAGGATTCATAGGTCAACAGTTAATGAGAGACTATGGAAAGCAAATAGGTAATATTTATAACTCTAAAAATATACACAAACTACCAGATATTAATCACGACACCCTAATAATTGCAGCACCATCGGCTGTAAAGTGGCAAGCAAATAAAAATCCACAAGATGATTTGGCCAAGGTATCTAGACTTATAGAGGCTGTGAAGGCTTCAACCGCTAATGAGGTAATACACTTATCTACTTGTGACATATTTGACTACTCAAAAGGAAATAGAAATTTTGAACTAGATGAGACGTTTTCTGATCAACCCTATAGCAACCATAGAAGGCTGCTAGAAGATGCCGTAAAAGGGCTAAATTACCGCATTCTGAGGCTTCCTACGGTCTATGGTCATGGTATGAAGAAGAACATTCTTTTTGATTTAATTACAAGGAACTATGATTACCTGGATACAGTTAATCCTCATAACCAACTTCAATGGATAAATGTAAATCTTGTACAACAAATGATTAGATTTGTACAAACTCAAGATATAAAAGTTCTAAACTGTGCTACCCAACCTATAACTAATCAAGAAGTCTTTGATCTATTTAAATATAAATCAAAAAACTATGTTGAAAAGGCTGATGTGGTGTATGATATGAAAACAACCTACAATCATTGGAATTATTTAATTAGTAAAAAGGACATACTAGAAGATATGAGGGTATTTATAAATGATAAAAGCGGTATCATTACTAAGTCTTCTTGAGGAAGAAAAACTAGAAACAGTATTGAATACAATAAAGAGATATGGATTTGAATATATTGAATTACCTCTTACTTATGTATTAGATAAAAAATGGCAGGATATATCGGTAAAGGATGTTGAGGATCTTAGATTTGTAATACAAAGAGTTGGGCTAAAAGTTAACTCATTTCAAAGCATTACCTTTGGATTAGACTTTGAGATATGTAAACTAAACAAGGATGACTATCTATATCTATCAAAGCATTTTGATCAGGTTGCTGTCTATGCCTCTATGCTTGGTGCAAAGCACGTTGTTTATGGATCTCCTTCAACAAGGCAAGGAGATGACATCATTAAGTATTGTAAATTTTTTGATTTTGTATCATCCATATTTAGTAAACGTGGAATATCTTTTTGTTTAGAAAACAATGCAAGGGTATATAATAATAACTTTGGATATGAATCTGATTATATTAATAAGTTTATAGAAGGATCAAACATAGATAATATCTATGCTCATTTTGATACTGCAAATGAATATATTGAGTCTGGATCTATACCTAATTCAAACTATGTTAAAAGCATACATATATCTAATAATAACTATGCTGACTTTATGAAAAATAAAACTTACTTAAAGTATATAAATAAATGCATAAAAGATTTATATGGTGTAGAAAGTATTACGATGGAGAATATGAATCGTCATGAAGATTATGAATTAGTTATTAATAGATTTAGATGTATTACCAAGTAGTTACTATATTTCCTGGATGTGGCCCACCACTATTAGTAATATCATAAATTTTTATATTAGGAATTTTTCCAATCCAAACTTCAGCATCCCATCTTGAAAACATTGTTGGTGGATTAATTGTCTTAATAAGTTCTAGTTTAGACCACCAGAATGTTCCAGCAAACCATCTTTGTCCTGTATGTGGACCACCAGGCCCCACTTGCCCAGTAAAATCAAACCAATAACACCCTACTGCGTCATTAGTATTTAGTTTTTCTACTGCATCTTCCCATTTAACAATATTAAAATAGATCATAGATTTACACCAGTCTCTATTTTGATTATTAAAATTATAACTTCCTTTTGAGTGACCATATAAAACATATCCATTATTTAATTGGGAAAACTCATACATTTTATTTTGAGTCAATTGTTCCCAACCATGATCTTTTTCGTCAATAATAGTATAGTTAATTCCTTTTTCATTTAAAAATATCTTTACTTCATTTCTATCTATCTCTGGACCAACTAATCCTATATGTATAGTTTTTAATTTATCAATTAGTCCATAGTTTTTAATTGAATCAATATGTATTCCTACAGACTCTTTCCAAGTATCTTTTTGTCCTATATAGTTAGGACCACAGTATATATGATAGAAGTGATATAAATCTACCATTCTATTTTCATACCCGAATCTTCTGCTGGGTGACTAGGGTTAAAATCATGAATTCTAAGTTGTTCTCCATTTCCTTCAACTGTTTCCTTAAGAAATCCTATCCAGCCCTCTGCATCGTGACGGCCTCTTCTCCATGGTTTTGGAAACTTTCTAATATATTTTAAATGAGTCCACCAAAATGTGCCACCAAAAAACCCAGACATACTATGAACTTCATTATTTGATGATGGTAGATAATGACTTCCAGTTGCTGAGACACCTTCGCTTAAAAGTCTTACGCACTCAGACCAAATAACCACGGTATAGTAGGTCATAGATCTACGCCATCTAATATGTAATGGATTAATATTCACTGCATTTTTTGTATGTGCATATAAAACAAAGCCGTCATTAAATTGAGAAAACTCCCACATCTTATCTTGAGTCTCTTGTTCCCACCCATCATCTACTTCATTACAAACCATATATTTAATATTAAGAGAGTTAAGATAATCTTTTACTTGCTGTCTTCTGTCTGGTGGACCAACTAATCCTACTTGAAAAGATGTAAGATTATTTAATAATCCATACTTTTGTAATGCTTCTATATGTTGTTGAGTTGGTACTTCCCAATTACCTTTACAATATATGTGATAAAAATGATGTAACTGATTCATTAAACATCTTCTTTTTCGAATCCTGTTGCGATAACAGTTACACGTATTTGATCTTCTAAGGTTTCATCTACTACCGTACCAAAAATTATATTTGCATCTTCATGAGCATTATCAGATACTGCACTTGTAATTGTTGAGACTTCAGCCATTGTGATATTAGAGGCTGATGCAATTGAAAGTAATATACCTTTTGCACCCTTTAGGTTAACATCTAAAATAGGACTAGTAGTTGCTGACTCTGCTGCCTGATCTGCTCTGTTCTTTCCTTCTCCAAATCCAAGACCCATAAATGCTGTTCCTGCGTTTTCCATTACACGTCTTACGTCTGCAAAGTCCACGTTAATAAATCCAGGGGTAGTAATTAAATCAGTAATAGAAGCAATACCTTTTAATAAAATAGTATCTACTTCTTCAAATGCTTCTGACATAGTTACTTTTGGATCTAATAATGTTAATAAGTTTTCATTAGGAATTACTATAATAGTATCTACATTTTCTTTTAATTTTTCTATACCCGCCAAGGCTTTATTCATTCTCTGTTTACCTTCAAAAAAGAATGGAGTAGTAACAATACCTATTGTTAATGCACCAACATCTTTTGATGCTCTTGCTACAACTGGAGCACTTCCTGTTCCTGTTCCGCCACCCATACCTGCTGTAACAAATACCATGTCAGAACCAAAAACTATATCTTTAATATCATCTACATTTTCTTCTGCTGCAAGTCTTCCTTGTTCTGGATCAGCACCTGCACCAAGTCCTTTAGTAACATTGCGACCAATATCTAATTTTATATTTGCTGGACTTGTAATTAGTGCTTGAGCGTCTGTATTTAATGCAACAAATTCAACGCCAGATAAACCCATATCAACCATACGATTGACAGCGTTAACGCCACCGCCACCACATCCGATGACTTTGATGTCTGCTAACATAGATTAGGCCTTTTTATTTCTTTTTGCTAAAAGTGCATTAAAGTCTTTAATCTTAGTTTCTCCCATATAAGACCAAGCATATCCTTCGTCAATCATAATTTGATTTAATGATTTTTCGGTACCCTTGACATATAGCCATCCTAATATACGACCATATTTTTCAGATGAATCTGGAAGTTCAGTTTTGATTACAACATCTTGTGCGTCTTTAAGTTTTGACTTTAGCCATTCCTTTACTTCAAGACCTAATCTCTTTTCATTAAGGTCTTTTGTTCTGGATTCTGGAGTATCTATGCCTGCTAGTCTTACTCTTTGAGAAAAGGAAACATTGAAACCTAGATCAATATCGACATCAATTGTGTCTCCATCGACTACGCCAGTAACTTTTTTTACACGATATTCATACATGATATTATTATACCTTACTTCCACAGGGTATATTCCTGATATTCATTAGGTCTTGTTCTGTCAATACCTGATTTTCTGAGTCGTAACCATACATCAAAGAGTTAGGGTCATCGCTATGGTCAAGTCCGATTCCATGTAACATTTCGTGAAGCAAGACATCTTGATCTTTTGTAAACATAGATATATAAGCATTATCTATTCTTGCTTTATTATAACTATCCATTAATGTAGTTCTTCCTAGCACGTTGGAATCATTAGATCCTAAATAGTATATTTCTATATCAGGTTGTTTCTTCATAGACTTTTTCCACTTTCTAAAAGTAAAATTTGATATAGTCTCTATGTATCTAATAGTAGGGATTATTTCTTCTTTTTTATAATCGTCATAGACATAAAATAGTTTACAACTTCTCCATGTTATTTTACCGTGCTTATTTTCTATATATGTATCAGCAAAAGAGATTGAGGGTAGAAATGATATTACTAGTGATAGTATTGTTATTTTAACTTTCATTAGTTACCCCTATATTGTCTTTCTTCATTTAAATGCTTTAACATCTTTTGAGCATATTCTTTACCTCTTAAATCATCCATAAACAATACTATATTTTCTGCCATTTCAAATGGTTTTATATGATACTTAACATCTTGTAAATGTTCTATAAATTCTGCAAGTTCATTTACTCTATAGTCTTTATGTTTACGAATCTGCACTCGCTGTTGATTTCTTTAATTGACCAGTTCTAATGCCATGTTTATATGCAAGGTTTGCTGCTTTTCTACGAGCCTTTCTAGCAGCACGCTTTTTTGCAGGATCCCACGAAGCAGCCTTGTCTGGTCTTTTGATTAAGTTATAACCACCACGACTTCGTCCAGTTGCTCCAATGTTTGGTTCTTTTGGATTTTGCTTTATTGCCTTACCGTTTGATCTGTTGGTATTTTTATCAGATGTTTTCTTTTGTGCCATTTTTTCTCCCTTATACTTGTAAATCTAGTGGTGTTGGTGCAGTGATAAGCGTTCCACATTCTGCACATTCTGAGTCTAATAGATACTGTTCTATATTATATTCTTTGTCAAATGTAACTAAGACTTTAAATATGTTAGTACCGCAAACTGGACATGATCTAGTAGGAATTCCCCTAGCGTTGAGTTGCATTATATCTATCTAATCTTTGTTGAATAACTTCTTTATCATATTTATCTGACTCTTCTAAAAAGTATTTAACTACATCTTCTGTGTTTAAATAGTCTATGTCTACCCTTTGTCCAAATTTTTTAATAAAACTTTTGTGTATGCTTTTTGCTTTTGGGTCTTCTAACATAGTTCTTCTTTCTTAAATAGTCATAAATTGTTGGTTCTGTAAATATCATCATACCGCAAAACACAAGCATTGTCAATAAAAGTTCCCAAGTCAATTTAACCCCTAGTGTCAGACCAGGAGGCCCAGTTTAAATTAGACGTCCTAACCTTTTCTGCAAATGACATTCCACAAGTACAGGCAATATCTTTTAGCCTTTTACAATCTTGACAGTAATTTGATTCTTCACTCATATATAAATTATACCTCTTTAAGGTGTTTTAGGCAACCCACCAGCCAAAAACCTCTAGCCCTAGATCTCCTAGACTAGATTCCCCCCAGTATTAATTTGCTTTCTTATCTACTGAGTTAAATGCACCATTGATTTCTTCGATGCTTAGTCTTCCGTCATCAATGAATCCTCGTGCTAGTTTTTCAACTACTGTAGCAACACCTAGAGTTCCCGCAAGTATTATTGCACTCATAGTGTCGATACCGATAATTGCACCAGCACCAATAACTCCAAGTCCATTGGCTGCAAATACAGCGATTATTCTAAGAATTATATTCTTAATACCGCTTACTGCTCCCATAGCCTTTTCGTCATCTAGTTTTGTTTCTTTTGCCATTATTCTTCTCCTTCCCTTATTCGCATAGTTATTAACCATACAAACAAGACAGTTATAATTGCATACCCTACGATAGTTTTTGCACTACCCTCGAGTACTAGCCATGCTGCGAACATACCTAGTAATGTCCACAATTGGTTTAATGTTTCTACAAATGCTTCTACTAGCCATGCCCATATAATTTTAACTACTATCCATACTTTATTTAATATCCATACAATTAATTTCCAGGTATTAATAAATACCCATTTAATTGCATTCCAGATACTTGTAATAATCCAGATAATAACTTGAGTACCTTCATTAATTACCCCGATTATTCCTTTATATATACCTTTAAGTATCTTCCAAACAAGATTAAGAACATATTTAATTACCGCCATAACCTTGATTAGAATAAACTTAACTAGGTTTATGGGTAACATAACTACGAACTTAACTGCTTTGAAGATAAATTTAAAAGGTTTTAATATTGCTTTTATCATTTTATCCTCCTTGTATTTCTACGATTCTTAAGTTTAGGCTTACGCTTTACCTTAAGTTTTTTCTTTTTGCTGTCGCTGCCTTCGCCACCGCCGCCAGCGTCTCCCCCACCACTACTTCCACCAGATCCTGATGGACCAGATGTACTACCAGTTGGTGCACTTGAGGTTGGTGGTATTGCTGCCATTGCTGCACCTACTGCTTGAACAGCAATAACTGATGCAATAACTACATCTTCTGAGTCTTCTCTTTCTTCTTCTGTCATATCAGCACCCAATTGTCCAAGTGCTTCAAATGTTTGACTTGGGTCTGAAAATAACTCTCCTATTAAGGCTGTAGGGTCAGATAGTTGTTCAAATATAACTGCAACACCTGCTTCTATTTCAACACCTTCGCGGTATTCAATTATTTGATTTTCATCTAATTGTTCTAAAAGTTCTAATACTTGCTCATCATTTAATTCATCCAATAATTCAGTAATAGGCATTGCTTCATCAACTTCATAATTATCTAATAATAAGTCTGTAATGTTTTCTAATTGTTCATCTGTAATTTCTTCTTCATTAACTAATAGTTCTTCAATAGCATTATTAATTTCTTCCTCAACTGCTATAATTTCTTCTATAGGAGTTGGTTCTGGTGAAGGTTCTAAAATTATTTCTATTTCCTCTTGCACTTCTTCTGGCAATTCTATTTCTGGCTCGTCAATTGGTATCTCAACAGGTGTTGGATCTGGACCTGGATCAACTGGCTCAGGATTTTGAGTTGGAATAGGCTCTGGACTAGGCTCTAGTGTTTCTGTAGGCGTAGGAGTAGGCGTAGGAGTTTCTGAAGGCGTTTCAGTAGGTGTTGGGGTAGGGCTTGGTGTAGCACCACCAGTTGACTCATAGATATATCTTGTATATTCATTTGAACCATTTAATCCAACTACAGTTCCCACTCTCCATCCACCGCAAATATTTCCAGTTCCACAATGACCAGTATGCCAAGATAAACGAAGTGAGCCATCATCTAAATTACCACCCCACGCAGCATAAGTATCTGCAGAATTTTGTTGGATAGTGCTATTAGGAGCAAATCCTAAAGAACCCATGCCTGTATTAAAATACCAATAGGAAGCGTTTTCTAATATAGTTTGATTAGACATATTTGGTTGAATGGTAAATACCATTTCTCTTTTACCAGCAGCAAGAAGCATTAAGTTTGAGTTATCAGTTAACCCACCAGCGTATAGAATATATTCTTGATCACAAGCAGTGGTTATATTTGATAATAAATCAGTACCTCCATAAGTTCCAGACCAACACAGAGCCCATCCACCAGATTCAACTACAGATTTATCAACATTTTGTTGTGGTCCAGATGGATAATAAGATGGTGGATCTTGAATAGAACTTGCGGGGGTAAAAGAAAAGAACAATGCTAATAACAATGGTGCTAAAAGCATTGCTCTTATTTTAAGTCTTTTGTTTTTAACCTTTCTTCACTCCAAGGCAACATGTGCCTACTTACATTATACTTTATTATTTAAAAATATAATGTATTATGAGTTAAGAATTGCTGTTGGATCTATATCTTTTCCTGCTGACCAACGAATGTTGTCACGCATTTCAAAATGTAAGTGTGGGCCAGAAGAATTTCCTGTGTTTCCACTCAATCCAATTGCTTGTCCTTTGGTTACTTTGTCTCCAGGCTTTACATCTAGTTTAGAAAGATGTGCATAAATTACCCATCCGCCTTCAACTTTTTGTACTGCTTGAGTTCCATATGATTTTCCCCAGTTTGCTGGTTCAATTTTTCCATCTGCAACTGCAACTATTGGTGTGCCTGTTTTACATGCATAGTCGACCCCAGTATGATAGCCTTTAGACCAAAGTTTACCTAGTTTTTTATACGCTGTTGTAATTTTTCCATCTTTAATTGGTGATGCCATTATAATATCAGTCCTTTAAATTGTCTTATTTCAGAAACAATGTCTGTTGATCCATTATGATAAACCATGCAAGAAATTGGTGTGCTTGGATTAGCATTAAAGTACCATGAGAGTGTAAATTGTACGGATTCAACGTCAGCAGGAATAGCATATGTATTTGTTCCAGTAGTGTCGTTTTTGCCTTTATAGTCTCTTGAGTAATTCATCTTTACATACGTTGGTCTACCTGTTTTTGGTAGAGTTAAATGTAGTTGTGCTTCCCAAAAGCAATGACCTTCTTCTGTTGGAACAATTGCATCTTTTCCATTTAATATCATTGGTTGCCATTTTTTAGGCTTAAATGATTGTTTTACTTTATCGTCTTTCCATTGAACATACATTCCCATTATTGTCTCCTAGTAAATAAAATAGAGGGCAGATTTCTCTACCCTCTACAATTATACTATCTAATTACAACCAGGGATCTGGTTCATTAGAGGTATTTACTGTTGTTGTGTTTGAAGATGTTTCCCAAGGATTGCTAGATCCATCTTTTTTTGCTGTTTTAGAATAAAGTGCAAGACCAACGTCACTTGCTTCAATTTCGTAAGCATGTCCATTAGTACCATCACTCTTTTTAAATTCATGGTATTTAATTTTACCCTGAACGATAACTTTATCGCCCTTTTTAAGTGAGGAAGCCATATATTTTCCAAGACTTCTCCATGCAGATACATTATAAAATGCTGTATCTCCATCTTTCCAGCCGCCCTTGCCGTCTGGCATACGGTCTGTACATGCAACACGAATGTTTGTTACATTTTTATCTGGTCCAAACTCTTTTGACTCTGGATCTCTTACTAGATTACCCACAATAGTTGTTACTGCTGGCATATCTTACCTTCTCTCTTCTCTGATTATTTATCTTTGTATGTTACATCTAGAATAGGGTCTAAAGAAACCCTTGCTCCTAGTTTTTCCAAAGCACCCTTTACCTGTTGTAGGTATTGAATGCACTGAAATCTTTCTGAGTCATTATAGTGTCTCCACTGACTCTCATAGAATTGTATCGTAAGAAAGGCATCGTAGTCAAGTATGTCTATTTTAAATTCTTTTGGGACCTTAAAGGTTCTTACCGCTCTTTTCATTTGATCTGTATACATTATGAAATCTCGATTACTGCACCAGACCAGGTATTAAACCAGTCCTCTTTTGTTTTATGTGAGTTAAACTCTTTAGATATTTTTCCACCCTCAAAGTATATTCCGCCCCACACACCCCATTCTTGATTGCTAACGGCATACGCAAGGCACTGTCTTTGTGCTGGACAACTAACACATAAAGAATCAACAGTTTTTGCAACATTTTTATTTTCTTCATACTTATCAAAAAATAAATTTGTGTCCATATTTAAACATAAAGCCTTATCATTAAACTTGTACATATGCCAAGAACCTATCTGGAATATTCCATACACCGTGATCTATCATTTCAAATTTATATTTAGTCATCCATTTATTATCTTTAAATATACCATTTTTATTATAGTACCCATCATCATCTGTATAAATTATAACTGTCCAATTATCCCATTCAAAATTAGGATTAGACTTTACTATTGACTCCATTTTATCAAAACTATTCACCATCATAATCTATTTCCTCCATTAATTCTACACTTGAATTATTTATATATATGTATGTAATCATAACTAAGAATATTTGATATACAGGTATTAATATAAATCCTAATTGCTTTGTAACAAGTCCATATGCAAATAGTGTTATTTGACTAAGTATGAATGATGTTACTATAGAAGAAAATAGTAGTATATTTCCTCTACCCCCAAAAACTGCTAGGCTCATACAGGTAAAGAATATAATTTGTGTAAACAATATTATTATCGACCAAGTATTAAGACTAATATCTAAAAATTCCAAGTTCACAACTCTCTAGTAGTTCTGCTTGTTG
>Ga0049081_10000399_pt1 | contig 16626 bp, 19 predicted proteins | sample GreLakmeER78MSRF_FD_66717 | JGI IMG/M metagenome (GOLD analysis project Ga0049081, IMG submission 66717) | Freshwater lentic microbial communities from great Laurentian Lakes, MI, USA - Great Lakes metaG ER78MSRF | ecosystem: Environmental > Aquatic > Freshwater > Lake | place: Great Lakes...
CTTAAAGATTGGTTAAACTCTATTAACTTTACAAAAGAAAATTTATCAGAAAATATTCAAGATTATCCTCCATATATTATTAATCGGTGTTTATCTGCGCACATTGATTGCATAATGTATGTGAATGAAATGAATATGTCACATTATCTTGAAAAAGATATGCAATATTCATTTTATCTAAATAGTCTAAGGAAACGGAAGAGATTTTCTCCCTGGCTCCGAAAGGATAAAGTCACAGACTTAGAATGTATAAAGCAATACTATGGATATAGTAATGAAAAAGCATCACAAGCTCTGAAAATCTTAACAAAAGAACAAATTAAATTCATTAAACAACGACTTGACATTGGAGGAAAAAAATGACTACTACGGTAGAACCCACTGTTAATTGGTCTCAAGATCAAATGGTGGAGGTAATTCTTAATGAACCTGATGACTTTTTGAAAGTCCGTGAGACTTTAACCCGCATCGGAGTTGCATCAAGAAAAGAAAAAAAACTCTATCAATCCTGCCACATTTTACATAAACAGGGCAGATATTATATTGTTCATTTTAAAGAACTGTTTGCTTTAGACGGTAAACATGCAAATTTGACTGTAAATGATGTTCAACGACGTAATCGTATTGTTCGTTTGCTTGCTGATTGGGGACTAATTACTGTCGTTAAAGAAGATAGTGTTGCTGATATTGCACCATTAAATCAAATCAAAGTTCTTGCTTATAAGGATAAAGGTGATTGGATTTTAGAACAAAAATATAATATTGGTAAAAAAGGTAAAGTTCAGGAAACCGAATAAAAAGGGGACGGGATTCCTACCCGTCTTTTTTTATGATTTTGTATAATTAATAATGGATGCCGTAAGGATCCACAAAACACAAACTCGCTTTTAAAGGAGCTACCATAATGACTAACCTCATGCGATATACTGCGTCGGATCTTCCTGCACTAATGGATAGGATCACACGCAACAGTATTGGAATGGATGAATACTTTGATCGTATTTTTAACATTCATGAAACTACTTCTAACTACCCACCTTACAATTTCATCAAAGTAAGTAACGTAGAATCCCGTTTGGAACTTGCACTTGCTGGATTTAAAAAGGAGGAAGTCCACGTATACACAGAGTATGGAAAACTTTTTGTCGAAGGACAAAAAGAAGATAAGGAATCTGATGCCAATTACATCCATAAGGGATTGGCTCAACGATCTTTCAAAAGGGCATGGACTCTCTCCGACGATACAGAAGTACGAGAAGTTACCTTTGATAATGGACTGCTAACAATTAGACTTGGTAAGATTGTTCCAGAACATCATTCTCGTAAAGATTATCTCTAAATAGTATTGAATATCGTCGTCGTAAGAGGAGCACCTGGCAAAATCCAGGTTGACTCCTCCTTTTTTTCGTGTTAAAATATGTAGGAGACAAAAAGTAAAAAAATGACAATTAAACTTGTACTTTTAAAATCGGGAGAAGACATAATTTCTGATGTTGCAGAAATGTGTGTTGGTGAAGAAGATGATAAAAAAGTAATAGGATATTTTCTTAACAAACCTTGCATTGTTAAAATTAGAGACTCTCAAGTTTTAACGGAAGAAACTGAAACAAATCAAAAATCTGCATTTCAAGTTTCATTATTTCCTTGGATGCCACTTTCTGCTGAAAATAATATTCCGGTTCCATCTGATTGGGTTGTCACAATTGTTGAACCTAAAGAAAAATTAAAACAAATGTATATCGAGGACGTGTTGAATTATGGAACAGAAAACGATCAAAATTCTGTCACTGCTGAACAATCTGATTCTGGTAACTCAGATTGAAGAAGTTGGTGCTGATATTGGAGAACCAGATTGCAAACTTATTAACCCATTTGTGGTTAAAAGTGATCAAACATTAGAACCATTTCTTTGTGGTTATACAAAACAAAATACATTTATGATGAGTTCAGATAAGATTCTTACTCTTGCAGATCCGACACCAACCCTTCTTGAAAAATATGAGGACTTGATTAAAGAATGACACAAAGCTTTTATACTAATGTTCAATTGATTGGAAATCAATTTTTGGTTCGTGGAGTAGAGAATGGTAAAAGATTTGAAACGAGAGATGAGTTTTTTCCTACTCTCTTTGTAAAAACTAAAAGGGATTCTAAGTATAGAACATTAAGTGGTGAAGCAGTAGAACCAATTAATCCTGGAACTGTAAGGGATTGTCGTGAGTTTTATAAAAAATATGATGAAGTTGATGGATTTGAAATCTATGGAAATGATCGTTACATCTATCAATATATTTCAGAAAAATATCCAGAAGATGAAATCAAGTTTGATATCAGTAAAATCAAACTCGTAACTTTAGACATTGAGGTTGCTTCTGAGCAAGGATTCCCCGATGTTGAATCCTGTTCAGAAGAAATTCTTGCAATCACTATTCAGGATTATGCAACTAAAAAAATCATCACTTGGGGATCTAAACCTTTTAAAAACACCCGCAGTGATGTAACATATCACCACTGTCCAAGTGAATATGAACTTTTAAACAATTTTATCCATTATTGGATGATTGATGTTCCAGACGTAATTACTGGGTGGAATATTCAATTGTATGATATTCCTTATATCTGCAAAAGACTAAATCGTGTTCTTGGTGAAAAACTAATGAAACGAATGTCTAATTGGGGACTTGTCACTGAAGGTGAAGTTTTCATTAATGGAAGAAAACATACTACCTTTGATGTGGGTGGGTTGACTCAACTTGATTATCTTGATCTCTATAAGAAGTTTACTTATAAAGCACAGGAATCATATCGTCTTGATTACATTGCTGAAGTTGAACTTGGGCAAAAGAAATTGGATCACTCTGAGTTTGATACATTTAAAGATTTCTATACTCAAGGTTGGCAAAAGTTTATCGAATATAACATCGTTGACGTAGAACTTGTTGATCGACTGGAAGACAAGATGAAACTGATTGAACTTGCTTTGACGATGGCATATGACGCAAAAGTCAACTATGCTGATGTGTTTTATCAAGTTCGTATGTGGGACAACATCATTTACAACTACCTCAAAAAAAGAGATATTGTAATCCCACCAAAGAATAAATCTCAAAAGAATGAGAAGTATGCTGGTGCTTATGTAAAAGAACCCAAACCTGGCAAGTATGATTGGGTTGTCAACTTTGACTTAAACTCACTGTATCCTCACTTGATTATGGAGTTTAATATCAGTCCAGAAACTCTTGTTGATGAAAAGCATCCAACAATTACTGTAGATAAGATTCTTAATCAAGAACTTACTTTTGAGATGTATAGTGATTATGCTATTTGCGCGAATGGTGCAATGTTCCGTAAAGATGTTCGTGGATTTCTTCCTGAACTAATGGAAAAGATGTATCAAGATCGTGTCATCTTTAAAAATAAGATGATTGAAGCAAAGAAGCAGTATGAAAAGAAAAAGACAAAAGAACTTGAGAAAGAAATTGCCAGATGCAATAACATCCAAATGGCAAAAAAGATTTCCTTGAACTCTGCTTATGGTGCGATTGGTAATCAGTATTTCCGTTATTATAAACTTGAAAATGCCGAAGCAATTACTTTAAGTGGGCAAGTTGCAATTCGTTGGATTGAAAGTAAGATGAATGCTTACTTAAATAAACTTCTTAAAACAGATGATGTTGATTATGTTATTGCTTCAGATACTGACTCCATTTATCTTAATATGGGCCCTCTGGTTGAAACTGTATACAAGAGAAGAGAAAAAACTACTCAGGGCATTGTTTCGTTCCTTGATAAGATCTGTAAAGTGGAACTTGAAAAGTATATTGAAGGTTGCTACCAAGAATTGGCTTCGTATGTAAATGCCTATGACCAAAAGATGCAGATGAAACGAGAGAATATTGCTGATCGTGGAATTTGGACTGCTAAAAAACGATACATTTTGAATGTTTGGGATAGTGAAGGTGTTCGTTATGAAGAACCTAAACTCAAAATGATGGGTATTGAAGCAGTCAAATCATCTACACCTGCACCTTGTCGCAAGATGATTAAGGATGCTCTTAAGTTGATGATGAGTGGAACTGAGAATGAAGTCATTGACTTTATTGAAAATTCACGAAAGCAGTTTAAACAACTTCCACCCGAACAGATTGCATTTCCAAGAACAGCATCTGATGTTCAAAAATATCAATCATCTTCGTCAATTTATGCAAAGGGAACACCAGTTCATATTCGTGGAGCACTTTTATTCAATCATTATATAAAAGAGAAAAAACTTACCAACAAGTATTCACTTATTAATAATGGTGAAAAGGTAAAGTTCATTTATTTAAAAAAACCAAATAGTATACACGAGAATATTATTTCTTTTATTCAAGAGTTTCCAAAAGAACTCAACCTTGACAAATACATTGATTATGACTTACAATTTGAAAAAAGTTTTGTAGAGCCACTCAGAGCAATTCTTGATGCGATTGGGTGGAGTGTAGAAAAAACTGCAAATCTAGATTCTTTCTTTGTTTAATAATGATATTATTAAAAACTTATAAACTTTTCCAATGACAAATATAAAAAAAACAGTATTTCATGATTTTACCAATCCAGAATTTTGTAGTAAATCTGATATTAAATCTTTAATACATTCCATAAATCTTTTAGGAAATGACTTAATTGGTGTTGAGTTGGGTGTTTTCCAAGCTCAAAGTTTTTGTACAATTTTACATAATTGTCCAAATATAAAATGTTTATATGGAGTTGATTCATATTTACCTTATGACGACTACATAAAATCTGATTATGACGGAACTCCTGCATGTAGTTTTTTTGAAAAAGATCTTGATATAATAAAATCAATAGCTTTTAGTAGAATAAAATATTCCGGAATGAGTGAAAAGGTTATTTTTTATAATGAAGATAGTAATGAAGCAGTAAAAAAATTTAATACCGAAAGTATTGATTTTATTTTTATCGATACTTATCTTACCGAAGATCAAGTAAAAAATGATTTAGAGACTTGGTATCCAATTGTAAAAAAGGGTGGATTATTTTCTGGTCATGATTGGAATAGTAAACAAGTTCGAAGACCAGTATTAAACTTTAGGGAAAAATATAAAATTAGTAGCAATCTAAGTATATTTGATAGTTGCTGGGCTTGGATTAAATAAATTTTTAAATGTAAAAATAATTATGGACTTTCTTAAAGATATTGTAAAAGAAATCGGTGATGACTTCACAAAGTTAGCATCTGATATTGACGAAACTGAAACTTATGTTGATACGGGTTCATACGTTTTTAATGCACTGGTTTCAGGTAGCATTTTTGGTGGTGTATCTGGGAATAAGATTACTGCTATTGCTGGAGAGTCTTCTACTGGAAAGACTTTTTTCTCTCTCGCAGTGGTTAAGAACTTTCTTGATACTCATTCCGATGGTTACTGTCTCTACTTTGACACTGAGGCTGCTATCACTAAATCACTTATAGAATCTCGTGGAATTGATACTACTCGTCTCGTTGTTGTTAATGTTGTTACTATAGAAGAGTTTCGTACAAAAGCACTCAAAGCAGTAGATATATATCTGAAGGCACCGGTAGAAGATCGCAAACCTTGTATGTTTGTGTTAGACTCTTTGGGTATGCTTTCTACAAGTAAAGAAATTAATGATGCACTGAATGAAAAAGAAGTTAGGGATATGACTAAATCCCAACTTATTAAAGGTGCTTTCCGAATGCTCACACTCAAATTAGGTCAAGCAAATGTCCCGCTCATTGTCACAAATCATACATACGATGTCATCGGAGCTTACGTACCAACTAAAGAAATGGGAGGAGGTTCTGGACTCAAATACGCAGCAAGTACGATCATTTATCTCAGCAAAAAGAAAGAAAAGGATGGAACGGAAGTGGTCGGAAATATTATCAAGGCTAAGACTGCTAAATCGCGTTTAAGTAAGGAGAATAAAGATGTTGAGATCCGTTTGTATTATGATGAGCGCGGTCTTGATCGTTACTATGGTCTTTTGGAACTTGGTGAACTTGGTGGACTCTGGAAGAATGTAGCAGGACGTTATGAAATGGATGGTAAGAAGATTTATGCCAAACAAATTCTTGCAAACCCAGAAGAGTATTTCACTGATGAAGTGATGCAAAAACTTGATGCGATTGCAAGAGAGGAGTTCAGTTATGGCAAATGATTAAGATTCTGAAGACAAGAATCAATGTATCAAAAGTTGTAGAACAACTCAAAAAATATCCACAAGACTGGGATCATCAAAAACAATTGAAAGATTCTCAGTCTTTAGTTGATAGGGGATTTGCTGACTTGCCAGTAAGTGCTCTTCAACTTATAATAGGTGGAGTTAAAAGTAAAGAAGACTTTGTTGGGGACTCTGAAATTAATATTAAGACTCCTGCATATGAGCATCACAGTGAAATTAGAAAGATCATACGTAAACAATTTAGAAATAGAGAGTTGCACCGTTGTGGTTTTCTTTCTTTGCCTGTTGATGAAATTGTAGGAGCACATATTGATGAAGGAACTTATTATCTAACAAGAGATAGATATCACCTTTCTATTTTGGGAAGATATCAATATTTCTGTGGAACTGATAGTGTAATCGTTGAACCAGGAACTCTTTTTTGGTTTAATAATAAACTACCTCACGGAACAGTTAATATTGGTGATAAAACAAGAATAACATTTGTATTTGATATGCCTTATGGACAAAGTTGAGTTTTTAATTCTTCGCAATCTTCTTTATAATGAAACTTATTTAAGAAAAGTTATTCCATTTATTAAGTCTGAATATTTTGAAGATTTTAATCAAAAAATTGTATTTGAAGAGATTCTAAAGTTTATTCAACAATATAATGAACTTGCAACAAAAGAAGTTCTTTGTATTGAAGTAGAAAAACGTCAAGATATTAACGACACCTCTTTCAAAGAAATCACACATCTAATTGAATGTCTTGATGACGTTCCTGCAGAATTCAACTGGTTAGTTGATACGACTGAGAAATGGTGCCGTGATCGTGCCATTTATCTTGCATTGATGGAGTCTATTCATATTGCAGATAATAAAGATGAAAAGAAGAATCGTGATAGCATCCCGTCAATTCTTTCAGATGCCCTTGCTGTATCTTTTGATACGCACATCGGACACGATTATCTGTTAGACTACGAAGCACGTTATGAGTCCTATCATAGAAAGGAAGAGAAAATTGAATTCGACCTTGAATACTTTAACAAAATCACAAAAGGTGGTTTACCTAATAAGACTCTCAATATCGCTCTTGCTGGTACGGGTGTCGGAAAAAGTCTCTTTATGTGCCACGTGGCTGCTTCCGTCCTATTGCAAGGCAGGAACGTTTTGTATATCACTCTTGAAATGGCGGAGGAACGAATTGCTGAAAGAATTGATGCAAATCTTTTGAATATTCCTATTCAGCAACTCAATGAACTTCCAAAGTCAATGTTTGAGAGTAAGGTGACTAATCTTGCAAAGAAAACTCAAGGTACTTTGATTATTAAAGAGTATCCAACCGCATCTGCTCACAGTGGACATTTCAAATCTCTGTTGAATGAACTTTCCCTCAAGAAGTCTTTCAAACCAGATATTATTTTTATTGATTATCTTAATATTTGTTCTTCCTCTCGTTATCGTGGAAACAGCAACATTAACTCATACACTTTTATTAAGGCAATTGCGGAAGAACTTCGGGGACTTGCTTGCGAGTTTAATGTTCCAATCGTGAGTGCAACACAAACTACAAGAAGTGGTTATGGTTCTTCTGATGTTGAATTAACCGATACTTCAGAATCTTTTGGACTTCCTGCTACTGCAGATCTTATGTTTGCTTTAATTAGTACAGAAGAACTGGAGGGACTTGGACAGATTCTAGTCAAACAGCTCAAGAATCGTTATAATGATCCCACTATTCACAAACGTTTTGTAATCGGTATTGATCGTGCTAAAATGAGACTTTATGATTGTGAACAGTCGGCACAAGAAGATATTCTTGACAATGGCAAAGAAGAAGAGTATGATTATGAAGAAAAGAAACCTAAAAAATCATTTGAGGGATTTAAGTTTTGATTAATATTAACAAAGAAATTCTTCCTGATGGATCTACTAAATTTACTATGACTGAAAATAAAGTTATTGATACAAAAAAATATATTGAGTTTGTTCGTCAAACTACAAGTCCCGCAAGTAGTGATTTTGCAGCACTTCTTGCACGTATGACTGAACTTGAAGCAACGAATGATGCAGATGTTCCTCGTCTTTTAACTGCTGCCCTTGGTATGACAGCAGAAGCAGGAGAATTTACTGAAGTTGTAAAGAAAATTGTAATGCAAGGAAAACCTTATAATGAAGAAAATGTTTTCCATATGAAGAGAGAACTTGGTGATATTTGTTGGTATCTTGCGCAAGCTTGTATGGCACTTGATACTAACTTTGAAGAAGTTCTTCAAATGAACTATGAAAAACTGAGTGCTCGTTATCCTGAAGGCACTTTTGATGTATATCGTTCTGAAAATCGTGTGGAGGGAGATCTGTGACTAGAGAAAAACAAGTAACAGTTAAAATGGATGCTCGTGCTGCAGCAGCAGTTCGTCAAGTTCTCTTTGAAGCACAGAGAGGATATACTTATGATGAAGTGAGTGTCCCTCCTCGTATTGTTGACATTCGTTCAGTTATTCAAAGTATTGATGATAATCTTGGTGCTGTTCTTGGAGTTTGACCCTTACAGGGTCTTTTTTTATAAATAACTAAAAAAGTATTTGTAGAAAAATGGATTCTAAAGAACTTAGAGGTTTGTGTGAAGCTTATACTGCTGTTTACGATGAAGAACTCAGAGATGAGTTAGAAGAAATGTCAGATGAATTTGCTGGCATTGAAGATTTAACCGATGATGAAATTGATGCAATTGTTGAAGAAACAATTGATGAGATGCTTGATGAAGGATATGAATTTGATGAAGTAGAGCAAATTTTTGAAGAAGTTCTTTCGGAAGCAAGAGTTGATATGGCAGCTCGTGCTGCTGCAAGAAAAAAGGAAATGGCAGCATCGGAAAAGTCTGCAAAAGAAGCAAGACGTAGAGGTGCAGAAGTAGTTAGAAAAGAAAAAAGAGCAGAAGCAATTTCTAAAGTGAAGGGTGCTGTTAAGTCTGCACTTGGAAAAGCAAAAGCAGCAGTTAAATCTGGTGTTGCAAAAGCAAAAGAAGCTGGAAAAGAAGCAAAGTTTCGTGCAGTAGATAAACCAGTAGCTGCTTATGCTACTAAAAGAAATCTTCATCCTGCCGCAGGAATGGCAGCAAGATCAAAAGATCCTGAAAAGAGAAGAGGACTAAGAGCAAAAGTTGCTGCTGATATCAAAGGCAGAATTAAAAAGAAAATTGCTCAGGCACAAGTAGGTGCTTATAGTGCTGCAAGAAAAGCTGGACAGGCAGCATCTGATGTTGCCGGAAGAGCAAAACAAAGTGCAAAAAATATTAAGGCAAAAACCAAAAGGGGAGTTAAGAGTGCAATAGGTGCAGCAGCTTCTAAAGTTGCATCTGGAGCATCTGGACTTGCTACAAGAATGGCAACGGAAGAAATTGATGTTTATGATGTAGTTCTTGAGTATCTTCTTGGTGGAGGTTATGCTGAGACACAAGAAGCAGCAGAAAAAATTATGTTAAATATGAGTGAAGAGTGGAAAAACGAAATTATTGCTAAGTGTGATTGATAAATAAATCGGAAGGTTGCTCTGACCCACTTGACTTTTAGTTGAGTGGGTCTTATACTTTCTACATCGGGGATATAGCTCAGTTGGTAGTAGCACTTGCTTTGCAAGCAAGATGTCATCGGTTCGAGTCCGATTATCTCCATAAATATAAGAAATGGAAAAAAATAAATAAAAGTATAACAAAAAATAATATGAAGAGTTTTTTCCAATTCTTATCTGAAGCATCAGAATCGCAAGCAACAATGCAGGCGAAGAAACTTGGGTTAAAGAGTGATGGGCATGGTGGTTGGTTAGATGCTCGTGGGGAATTTGTAGCAAAAACTGAAAAGGGTAAGTTAAAATTCTTCAATCAAAAACAAAAAATTGGTGGGAGAGATCCAAATCAAGTAAGAACCCCAAGAAGTCAACAAATAGCAGCAACTCAAACAAAACCTCAACCGGCAATTTCACCAGATATTAGACAAGCACCATCCACTTCTCAAGTAGAAAAACCAAAAGAGGATGGAGACACTTTAACTGTTGTATTCGGTAGATTTAATCCACCAACTATTGGGCACGAAAAACTTTTAAAAACTGCAGATAAAGTTTCTGTTGGTGGAGATTTAAAAATATATCCGTCAAGAACTCAAGATGCTAAAAAGAATCCTTTACCACCAGATACAAAAATCTCATACATGAGAAAAATGTTCCCAAATTTTGGTGAGCGTATTATTAATGACCCAAATATGAAAACAATTTTTGATGTTCTAATTGCGGCGAATGCAGAGGGATATCAAAATGTTAATTTGGTAGTGGGTTCAGATCGTCAATCGGAATTTGAAAATCTATCTCAAAAGTATAATGGTGATTTATATACTTTTGATCTTATCCGTGTTGTTTCTGCTGGAGTTCGTGATGCTGATTCTGAAGGGGTGGAAGGAATGTCTGCCTCTAAAATGAGAAAAGCAGTTATGGATAACGATTTTGCCTCATTCCGCAGAGGAACTCCAAAGACATTGGATGATGGAGACACTCAAACTTTATTTGATGCAATTCGTCAAGGAATGGGAGTAAAAAAATCAAAGATTAAGAAGGAATCATATTCTCTTTGGGAAATTGCTCCAAAATTTGATCAGGAAACTCTTCGTGAAAACTATATTAAAGGAAATATTTTTAAAATTGGTGATATTGTAGAAAACTTAAATACTGGATTAGTGGGCAAAATTATTCGTAGAGGAACAAATTATTTGATTTGTGTTACGGAGCAAGATAATATGTTTAAGTCCTGGATTAAAGATGTTATGGAATACACTGAAGTCAAAATGAATAGTATGTATAGACTTCCTGGAAAACCAAACACATTGGCAGGAACTACTGGTTATTTAAAATATGCGATACAGCAAACTCCGGGATCTACGTTAGGGAGGGAAAATATACAGAAAGGTGGTAGAGCATTTTTGGATTTCATAAATAAGTATAAGAAAAAGAAAGTAAGTGCTTAAAAATGTCTATCAATCCTCTGAACGATATTTCAAAAGTTTATCTGGAGCAAATTGCTATTTCTGAAGCAAAAGTGGATAAATTAAAACCAGAGCACGAAAGGGCCACCGCAAGAGATAAAAGAAGTGAATTTTCTGATCTTCCAGGATCTGGTGCAAGACGTGCAAGAAGAATTGCACATCGAGAAAGAGACGAATTGAATAAAGATGCAAAGGATATTCGTAGAGGTAAATTAAACGCACCTCAATTCCAGGGAAAGACAGGACAAGAACGCATTGCCCAAGTTAAAAGGGCAATGGGTATGAAGGAGGAAAAAAAACCTAATGATGGAAACTTAGCAAATAATTATCCTCCATATGATAAAGTTACTAGAGGAGATGTAATTGCTGGAAGACTTGGTAAGGATCAGATGGGTGGAAAGAAAAAAGTAAAAGAAGGTTTCTCAAACTGGAGAGAAGAGTTATCTGAAATTGTTGAAGTAATTGATAAAAGTAAAAAAGATCAAAAAATAACAGAAAAGCAAGTTAATAATAAAGTTGTAATTAACCCAACTCTTAATCTTGGTGATGGTGTAAGAGAATCTGTTGAAAAGTTTGGTGGAACTCTTCTTGAGATGGTAGAACTTGATGAAGAATTTATTTATGAAACTGTTAATATTGCAACTGAATATTTTTATGAAATGGGATTGAATGAGGTTGGAGTAAATATTCTCATTGAAGAACTCGGACTTGAGGGTTTTGTTGATTTTGTATTTGAATTATCTGAAGAATACACTTTAAATGAAGCAAGGAGAAGTGGTAGAATTGAACCAGTGACTGCTAAGGGAACTGCATTTAAATCAGGAAAACCAACTGGAAAATCATTGCAAAGACTTCGTGCTCAAAAAGCAGCAAGAAGAGAAGCAGAGACAAAAGCATCTGCATCCAAACCATCGGGAATGAAAGCAGCACTTCAGAAACAATCTGCTGTTGCAAGTGCCAAAAAGCAACAACCTGCCAAAAAACCATTAAAGGATAGAATTGCTAAAGGTGTTCTTGGTGCTCTTGATGCATATCAGAAAGGTATGGAACGTCATAGAGCAGCAACTGCAACTGCTGGTAAAGCATTGAGAGTTGCTGGAAGGGGTGCTTCTGAGTTTGGAAAAGGAGTTGCATCTGGGGTAAAAACAGTAGGTAAAGTTGCAAGAGATGTTCGTAAAGTTGTAGGTGAAGAATCTCAACTTGATGAAAAGGCAGAAAGTGAACAGCAACAAAAACTTTTTGGACTTGCTCTATCAGTCAAAAGAGGAAATACTCCAAGAAGTGAAGTAAGTGATGCAGTTCTTAAAATTGTTGATACAATGAGTGAAAAGAAAATTCGTGATTTTGCTAAAACAAAGCATGAAGGTATTCCTAAAAAAGTAGAAGCAAATGAAGATTTGCAACCAACGACTCCACAGCAATTTGCTGCTCAAAGGCAGTTAGCAATGGCTCAAAGAAAATTAACTGCTGCAGATCAAATTTCCTTACAACAAAAGAAAAAACAAATGTCTGGGGCAGTTCAACAAGAAAATACATCGAATGATGCACTTGAATTGGTTAGACAATCAATTATGAAAAAACATGGTGCTGCTTCTTTGATCGGAACTCCAGAGAATAAAGCAGCACAAAAAGCAGCAGCAGAAAAAACAAAAACTCAACCAAAACCAAAACAAAAAGACCCATACCCAGATGATGTTTATTCGAGAGGTATTGGTATTAGAGGGTATCGATCGGGAGATTGATATTCCTAAATAGGTTAGGACACTTTCATATTCGGAGGACATCATGGGCGCACTCGTAGAATTAGTAAAACCACTTCTTCTTGTAGCAATGAACTCTTGCCACACCAAGAGACTTGTATGTGATCTTCTTGACCGTTATGTCAAGACTACTGATAATGATGTTGATAATGTTATTGCACTTACAGTAAGAACAGCACTTCTCAAGAATTGCTGATAAAAAATAAAAAATATATTGCAAACGGAGATTTTTTTAAAGATCTCCGTTTTTTATAAATACTCATAGCATATTTTTACGGAAAAAACACATGGCACTCTGGGGAAATCTTGACAATAAGGGTTCTGGTGGAACAGTATCTCTCAATTATGGAACTCTTGTTGTAACTGGAAGTGGCACGACTTTTGGACAAGTGGGTGCTGCAGCAACTGGTGATGTAATTAGATTTGGACTTAAGAGTAATGGAACTTATGTTGGTGATGCAGTAATTGTTAGTATCGCAAGCACAACACAACTTTCTATTGCATCAACTTCTGGATTGAGTGGTGCTGCAATTTCTGGACGTTCATTTCAAATAAGTCAACTTCCAAAATTCACAATACATGATAAAAAATATCAACAACAATTTGGAAATAATACTGAAACAATTACTATTTTAAACACTGCTGCTACATACACTGCAGGTGTTGGAACTAATATTGTTTTGGTTAATAGTGTTTCGAGAGTAATTGCTGGTGATACTTTAACCAGTGGTTCTGTTTCGAAAGTTGTAGTTTCTGTTGCTTCAACTTCAGTATCCCTTGCTTCAACTATTGCTTCTGCAATTACTGCTGCGGCTGCGGTTGTTTTTAGTAGAGTAACGGGTGGGCATGATGGATATGTTTATGGTGTAGCCGAGGGTGGTGCAAATGCTGCGCAAACAACATCATATGCTCTCACGCATGAAGGATGGGTAGGTGTTACTACATACAAAGATGCTGAAGGTAATTTGAGAGTTAAAACGGAAACTCTTGTAGCAATGTCGGGAATTAGCACTGGTAATACTCCAACATATCCACCAGTTTGATAAGGTATGATATTTAATGAATTGAATGCGGACAATTTTCTCTTATTTGCAATTAAAAATTATGAAAATCCTCAGGCAGTAACAAGAGAAGACTTTGAAAAAGATTTAAATCATTTCAAATATATTAAGCGACTTTTAAAGAGGTATAAGAGGGAAGGGCAACTTAAAACTCATCTTATTTTAAATCATTTTATAGTTTTATATAATATATTTGGTGAGGCAGCAACTCCAATGTTATTTTTTAAGATTGAGAAGGAATTGTGGCCTCCTTTAAAAAGCTTTATTATTTTTTTGGAAAAATTGCCAGAATATCCAAAATCAAGTATTCATGAAATTGAATTAGATGATAATTGTCTAAAAGAACTTCAAAAAGTCTACAATGGAAAAGAAGAAGATTGATTGGATTATTTCAATAATTAGAGAGCAGATGGTAGCAAATGCTCCTGGTAGTTCAGGTGGATTTAGTGGATCAGCAAATCCAAAAGGACCTGTTGCAGGATTTGATCCTGTCATGGGAAAAGTTCAAAAAAGATTTTGGAAAGGTAAGAGAAAACCTTGGTTAGATTACTTAAAAAATAAATAAAAGAAGCAGAATTCAAAATTACAGATTGAATTGGGATACCTACAATACCCAAAACAATGGAAGAAGTTAAAGTAGCAATTTTAGAACAAAAATTAGAAGATTTAAAAGATATTATTGTTAAAATTGATGATGCTATTGAAAAGATGAGTGAGGTAAATAGTAATGTAGGTAAAATGCTTGCCGTCCATGAGCAAAGAATTACCAAACAAGAAGAAATTGACAACTTACTCTTTACTAAAATTGACAAACTCCGTGATAAAGTTGACAGCGATTATAGCATCGTTGTGTCAAGAGTTCAGTCCATAGAAAAAAGAGTTTGGATGGCTATTGGTGCAATTGCCTGTATTACTTTTTTTACAAATAATTCTCAATTTATTGAAATCTTGACACCCGATTATCAAAGACCTATAATAGAGCAACGCAACTTTAAGTCTTAATTATGGATTTTGTTGATGTTAAATACATCAATTTGATTTCTTCCCGATTCCAAAAGTTTAAAAAAATAAAGAATAATCTTTATAACTTTAGGTGTCCGATTTGTGGAGATTCTCAAAGGAATAAAAATAAAGCAAGAGGATACCTATATCAAGTTAAAAATAATACAAACTTTAAGTGCCATAATTGCGGGATAAACATTTCATTTAACAATTTTCTTAAACAGATAGATTCTGTAATTTATAAACAATATACTTTTGATAAGTTTAAAGAAGGTCATACTGGCAAGAATTTTATAGTAGAAGAACCTGTGTTTCATTTTGAGGCACCTCAATTCAAACCAAAGTTGAATTTGCCAAAAGCAAAAGAAAATCAAAAGGCAAGAGGATACTTAGAAAGTAGAAAAATAAATCCGGATAAATTTTATTACACAGATAAATTTAAATCGTGGACAAATTCTTTAAAAGAAGTCTTCGATGATACTACTAAAGATGAACCTAGGATTATTATTCCTCTGTTCTATCAAAATACTTTAGTTGGATTTCAAGGTAGAGCACTTGGTCCAAGTAAGATTAAATACATTACTGTAATGCTGAGAGATGACGCACCAAAAATCTATGGACTCGATGAAGTTCAAAAAAACAAAACTGTATATGTCACCGAAGGACCATTTGACTCAACATTCATTTGCAATGCGATTGCTATGTGTGGAGCTGATGGTGATGTTAGTAAGTGGGGCATTAATGATCCTGTTTGGATATACGATAACGAACCACGCAATTCAGAAATCCTATCAAGAATTTCCCGTGTCATCGAAATGGGACAAAAAGTTGTCATTTGGCCTTCATCAATAAAAGAAAAGGATATTAATGATATGGTTTTGTCTGGACTCAATGTTCAGAACGTGATAGAATCTAATGTATATTCTGGATTAGAAGCAAAACTTAAATTTACTACCTGGAAAAAAGTATGAGTAATGGTACAAAAGTAATCAAGAGAAATGGATTGATCGAATCTCTTGATTTAGATAAGATGCATATAATGGTGGAAGAGGCATGTAAAAATCTTGCTGGTGTCTCTGCAAGTCAAGTTGAAATGAAGTCTGGCATTCAATTTTACAGTGGAATTTCTACTGCAGAAATTCAAGAAATTTTGATTCGATCTGCTTCAGATTTGATCGACTTAGATCATCCAAATTACCAATATGTTGCTGCTCGTCTTTTGTTGTTTGCAGTTCGTAAACAACTTTACGGAAAGATGATGGAACTTCCTCATCTTGAAGAGCACATTTATGCCTGCGTAAATGCAGAAGTATATGACTCCGATATTTTTAACAAATATTCTAAAGAGGAAATTGATTTTGCAAACTCTTTTATTCGTCATGATAGAGATTACTTATTCACTTATGCTGGACTTCGACAGGTAGTTGATAAGTATCTTGTACAAGATAGGAGCACTGGAGGAGTATATGAAACTCCTCAATTCATGTATATGATGATTGCATTGACAGTATTTGCCGAATATCCAAAAGAAACTAGAATGTCATACGTTAAGAGGTATTATGACGCAATCTCAAGACACAA
>Ga0049081_10000400_pt1 | contig 16617 bp, 23 predicted proteins | sample GreLakmeER78MSRF_FD_66717 | JGI IMG/M metagenome (GOLD analysis project Ga0049081, IMG submission 66717) | Freshwater lentic microbial communities from great Laurentian Lakes, MI, USA - Great Lakes metaG ER78MSRF | ecosystem: Environmental > Aquatic > Freshwater > Lake | place: Great Lakes...
GTTGCTGTTAGCAATATCAGTATAACAAGTCTTGCCAAACTTTCCATGATGATATTTACTTGTAATATTCGAAATTTTTCTTATAATTGATTTGAAAGGTAATGGTGCTTTATGATTTTCAGACCTGCTTTTAGTGATGCCGACAATAAAATAATGCACGCTATTTATGAATCTGTTTTTACAGATTTAAAAGAATTATATAAAGCTATGGCTTGTTTCGCACATAACAATAATATTGTTAAAGAAATTGCATGCAGAATGATTAAAGAAATGTCTGAAAATTATTGCAAATTGGTTTACAAAAAAGAATATGATGACAATTTGGTTTCATACAAACTTTTTTTGGAATCAATGATATTTAATAATGTCCAATTCGAAAAAATATCAAACGGTTATCTCGAATCAGAATATATTAATGATAATAATCAAACCATAATAATTAAAATGTTGGATAAATATTGTTTCATGTTTGAAAAGAAAAAATAATTTTGATTCTAAATAATGCATATGAAAAATTTTACCTTTAAACATTTTGTTGAATCTGATCAAGTTGATTTAGACAAAATAATGAAAATTCACAAAAAAGAATTTTCTGAAACGGCAGAAGCAATAAATTCAATCGAAATTGCACAAATGGTTGAAGATGTTTCCGAACCATCAGTTAATCTATATTTTCTTCGTGGTTTGATGGTCATGTTAGCGCATGGTCACTCGCCAGCTAATCCCGGTCCATATGCAAATGCCATAAAAGAATTATATGTGAAACAAATTTTGGGCAATTTGATAAAAATAGACCGACTAACACAAGATAAATTTGACTATATCAAAAAACAAAAAATAAAACACCTAGAAGATATTGGACATCCAAGAAGTGATTACACTGAAGTTGATTTAAAACGTGCTCATGGCGGAGTAACGCTAGACAGCAACTATTGCAATTACGCAAATTCTTTTTCTGTTGATAGCAATGGAAACACTGAATTAAATTTGATTATATGTGGCTATCCATTTAAATATGATGAAGAAGACAAAATGTTTTTGAGATCTATTGTGTATCACGAAGTTAGGCATGCTTATGATGCTTATTTTGAAGGCACAAAAAGTTATTATGGAAATCCGCAAGATAACATGGAAGAATATTTATCTTCTTATATAGAGGCCAAAGCATTCACAGCTCAAATTACAGATCTTCTTTTCAATTTTATTAACCATTATGGAAAAACTATAACTCATGCAAAAAATAAAATAAAAAGATATATTAAAAAACAACACCAACAAATAAGCCCAGCATTGATGGATGAAAATGTTGGCGCATTATTACTTTTGCTTATAGACGAAGTTGCTAAAAGACCAGACTTAATTAATCAAAGAAAAGATTTGTTGGACCTTGAATTAAAAGAAGATATGAGAAATATACCTTTTGTTAAAACAATAGATAACGAAAACGAAGAAATTTACCTTGAAAAAATTGTGAATAAAATTGAAAAATTATTTTCAAAAATATACGAAAATATAATCAGCCCAAAGAAAGTTTTCAAAAAATACATGAGAAGAAAAAATATTCTACCTCGACAGAATTAACAATTATTCTAATGTTTCACTTGTTTCATAACATTACGGGGCAGGAAACCCCGACCTCTTCAGGGTCGGGGATGAATGGCAACTTTTGCTTTATCAAGAAACCATTTTTTGAAATTTAACATGAAATATTTACTTGTCCTGATCAGGAATTTTTTTATAATATGAAACCAAGGAGACAATATAGTGAACATTTTCGCATTGAGCTATGATGTGGATCAGGCAGCAATTTGGCATATAGATAAGCATATTGTCAAGATGCCATTAGAAACGGCCCAGATGCTTTGCAGCAATCTTAATAAACTTGGAGAAACAACTCCTTATAAAACAGCACACGCAAATCATCCATGCACTCTTTGGGCGGGAAAAACTAAAGAAAATTTTATTTGGTTGTGTGAACTAGGATTTTCATTATGTGAGGAATACACATTTAGATACTCAAGAAGACATAAGTGTCAAGATGTAATAGAATTTTGTTACAAGAATAAATCATTATTGCCATCTGGAAGTTTAACTCCATTTGCACAAGCAATGCCAGAAGAATACAAAGATGCCGATCCTATAATTGCTTACAGAAATTATTATAAAGGAGCAAAAATAAATATTGCTAGTTGGAAATTAAGAGAAGCTCCTGAATGGATGCCAGAAAAAAAGTTAATAGAAATTAGCTGAAAGGACTGACTTGTTTTTGTGCCGTTTCTCTGTATGATCATAGTGTAAGGAAAAAAGACTTCGTAGCTCAGTTGGTAGAGCAGCGCACTTTTAATGCGTTTGTCGTGGGTTCAACTCCCGCCGAGGTCATTACTGTGACTTGACTGGGAGGGATTTTCCATCATTTGCCTTCTGTGATAGTGAGGTCAGGTTCTCTCCCTGACGAAACGAAGCTGACAACAGCATACCACTAAAATCAGAGCAGGAACGGCTCTGATGCTATCACAACAGTCAAGTCACATTAAAACTAGAGGTGTCCAATGGCTAAGATCAAGACCAAGAATACTGTTAAGTTTACTGCGCCAGAGAAGATCAAGCCTTTTGTAATTAAAAACTATCGCTTTCATCCTTGTGTTTATCCACAAAGTTTGAAAGAAGGTTATGTTTATTCTTTATTGATAAGATACAGGAATAATAATTTTCCTGTGTCTGAAATTTACTCACCAAGATTTAAAACCAAAAAAGAAGCCGAAAATTATGTTAATAACAACAATCTTGTTGGTTTCAAAATCGGTTAAACCATTCTTTGAACCCAGCTGTGGTAACAGGAGCTTCTGCTACAGGAGCAGGAGCAGGAGCAGGAGCAGGACTAGTGGCAGCATTTTTTAATCTGTCTATCATTCCTAGCGGAAGCAGAATTCTCAACCCTTTTTCTGTTACATCTTTAAACAATGATGATGGATTCATCATCATTGCTAAACTTGATACAGCACCAAAATTTAAATTTTCTTTAACAAATCTTTCTTTAATATGAGATTTTAATTTTTTTTCAGCAGCGGGGTCTAATTTTTTGGCTTCAATTAAACTATCAATATATGCGTTAAACTTTTCCGCAAATAACTTAACATCTGTGAATTTTTTTGAGTCTTCGTCCTTTTTGCGAGGATCTTTTGATTTCATCATCTCGGTTATTTTTGCAGTATCAGCTCTACTTATACTTTTCGGATCAAGCACATATCTAAAAATAAACCTGATATGTTCCATTTCCTCATCGAATCTTTTTTTAGTTGCATTAAAACTATGCAACTTTTGCTCATCTTTTGGATGAGATTTAATAACAGTTGGTTTTGATCCAACTTCTTTTTGTTTCAATTTTCTTGCATCAAATGTTCCATCAACAGCAAAGTCTTTACTGGTATGCCTAGCATCCATATTTCTTACAATAAAAATTGCATGACATATTTTTATATATATTTCAGTTTTAGACTGAAGATAAGCAAATGGTTTTTTATAATTATAATCTTTTTCTGAACAGCCTTGATTATTAAGAAAATCATCACTAGGACCAACAACAAATTTATTTTTTAATTCTATATTCCATCCACTTTCATCATATAAATCATATGTTAACGGTCCTTTTGCTGCCAAACCAACAACAAGACCCGGTTTATTTTGAGATAATTTTTGGAAATTTCTAAAATCACTATGAGGTTCACCTTGATAATAATAATCATCTAAAAATCTACCATCATAATTATCACCATCAATAACCTCATGACAATCAAAAAGTCCAGGCAACAATGTTTCACCAGCAAATTTTGATAATTCTCCATCATCAACGTAGCATCCTTTTTCACGCCAAGTTTCAATTATTTTATTCTCATAATATCTCTGCTCTAACGGAGACATTGCATCTCCAGTAGAATCCAAAGGATATTTGAAATTGTGCAACAAATCACTCATGGTTGCAGGAAATTTAGAATTTTCAGTTGAATTTGTTTTTCCCGGAGCAAACGCAACGGCTAGATTTCCACCTTTGTTAAGAATCTGAAGCGCCTTGTCTTTATTTTCTCTCCCACCATAACTAAAAGTAATATGATAATTGGGTGGCAGTTTTTTATCTAAAAAATCATCTGCAACTCGAATCATTTTTGTATAATCATAAAAAACTACATCTGGAAACATTTCAAAAATATTTCTTCCATTTTCAATTTCATGCTTAAGCCAGTTAAGATCACTTGTGCCATTCATTCTAATAACAAGAACATGGTAAGGATTATCAACAGGTGCTTTTTGATAAATAGGTTTTTCCTTTTGTTCCATCACTCCTGTTTTTTTATTTTTTCGAAGAACAGTCCTGTAGCCTTCTATTTTCTTGTCGCCCTCTTCATCATAATCAAAATCCATATATGGTTGACTAGAAGCATTGTACCCGTCAATTCTTTTTTTCTTCGCTGCAATTGCATTAACAATTTCTTTAACAGCAGCATCTGTTTGCATATATAAATACCAAGTTTTTCTAAAACGAGCTTGCGTTTTACCAACAAGCATTCCAATATTACCACTTTGATGCAAACAAGTTCTAGCACAATCAGATGTGGCACAAGCACAAACATTAACTCCAGATTCTTTAGCTGGAAGCAAATTAATAATAAAACTATGATAAACTACTGTCTTGCCGTTAACTTTGTCTCTAACTAATGAGTTTTTTTGAATTTTTGGGTTTGTCTCAAGCCAACTTTCTCCCCCCCAAGGTGCAGCCCCAGCCTTTTTCACAGATTTTTTCGCTTCTGAAAGAACAAAGTTTACTTTAAAATTAATTAAATCTCTGTTGGTTGATTCAACTAAAAGTGTTTGTTCTTTTCCAAAATAGTTTTCAATAAGATTTGTCAAATGTTTCATAATAATTATTTATCTTAGTTTTTGGATTTTTCAAAAAAAACTTCTTGAGAATTCCAGCGATTCTTGTATCATTATCAAACAACAAGATAGAGGAACAAGCAATGGCTATAATAGCAAAAGATGTCAAACCACTTACAGAAGAACAAAAAAAGTTGGTGGAAGATAACATCAATTTAGCTGATTGGTTTTTGAAAAGAACACCAAAATCTATTTATCTTAACGATAAAGAAGGTTTCAGGCAAGAACTCATGCTTGCTTTGGTTAAATCTGCTTCTACATATGACAAGACCAAGGGATCTTTTACTACACATGCCACTTGGCAAATGCGAGCCACCGTAAGTTTATGGATGCATAACAAGAAGAAAACATCAGGCACAATGTTTATTGAAGATTGCTACGCCACAGATGATGAAGAAAGTGCAATAGGACTTGTTCCTGATCCTAAGACAACTGATGCTACAAATATAAAACTTGAAAAGTTTAGAGAAATGCTATTCGCCATGCCTTTAGAAGATAGAATTTGCTTGCCACAAGCAAGGCTTATATTTTCAGATTATGACCCATCACTAGAATTCAACGGTACAAATGCAGCAAATGTCAGAATCGACATGGAAGCCAAAGTTGCCATTAATATCATAAAATCTTGCCAAAATCTTTTAGTCTAAAAATTCACTTGTTTTTTCCTTGGAATTTTTTATTATGTTCATGTCCTTGTCACAAAGGATAAGCATCATGAACTGGTCACGGAGGATAGACATGAATAAGTTTCTGTTCGCAACTGTAGCTTTCGTCGCTCTTTGCGCTAATGTCAATGCTGCTGGCGGTCTTTCCGCACAGGCAAGCGCAAATGCATCCGCCAACTCTGGCCGTATGGCACATAGAGGCGGTAATTTTCGATTTGAAGGCGTTGGATTCAGCACTAGGTCTGCTCAGGCAGCTATTCATAACTGCTGCTTCTGGGGCCAAAAAACACCTGTAGAAATCGCAGTGTCAAGAGGACGCAACGGTTGGTTCGCTTGTGTGCGTTACCGTTAATATAACATATTAATTAATATTAAGAGTGACAGGAAGAAATTCCTGTCACTTTTTTGTTTGTATAAAATGATTTTTTCCTTATAATCATTTGGAAGGAATATCAAACTACTGGAGTCTAGCGATGATAAGAATAAAGTGGACTATGGAATTCATGAAGCTTTTTGGATTTATTGCATTAGGTACAATCGGATGGAATAATTTTGGGATTCTGGGATTTTTCGGTTTTGGTTTAATTGGTAGCGGTTTAATGTTTTTCATTTACACATTCTTCAATGCAGCAATCGCTGAACTGAAATTTAACAAAGAAGTTCAGAAAGAATTGAAAGCAAAGAAAGTTTTGATCTTCAAGGATAACGGCTGGCACTACCAAAAGGACTGACACAGTGACCGAAACTCAGATTTTAATGTTAATTATGGCTTTTTACATAATTTCCGTTATAATCTTAATAAGAACAATCTACCACCTATTGGAAAATTAAGATGAAGCCAGATAGCAAAGGTTATACACCAGGACTTCTTCTATATCGAAAGATAGGAGAGTCTTTTGTTGTTGGTACTGGAGACAATGAAGTCCTTATCACAATCGAAGAAGCTAGAGGAAGCAGAGCAGGATTAAGAATTCTTGCTGGCAAGAATATTCCAATATTAAGAAGTGAATTGCAAGACCAATCCTTCTTCAAGACCAAGTCTAGTGACGAATTTGGAAAGTATTAGAAGGTAGTTTTTTTTCATTTTTGGGGTATATTGAACATGACGCAAGAAGAGTCCAAATCAATCAAGAAAGGAGATTCAGTTCTTTACTTGGGTAAAGAATCAAGAGTGGATGATATTTCCGTTACGGGGTGCGATTATCATCCTTATTTCAAATTAACCCCATTAGTTTATTGTAATAAGTCTTTAACATCAAAGATTGCAAACGGTTATATTTGTTATGCCGTTTGTAGTTTATTCAAGGAGGTTTCTAGTGAGCTATCATAGCGATAAGATTCTTTTTAATGTAACCCCTTGGCAGGGAATTACTCTGGTTCAAGGCAATAAAACATTCTTCTACGCTCTAAAAGATCTTATTAGTTCAAAAGAAGAAGAGGAAAGTGATATTGCCGGAGATATAACTGATTGTTTGTCTGTTACTGGATATGAATATTACTCTGAATGCGAAACACATTCTCTATTCATGTTTAGGGAACTGATTCAGTTAAATCTTGTTAAAGCAGCATCATTTAACCTTGGCGAAACAATCCAGAAATTGTTGCCAAAATGCGATGCAAGCAAGATTCCTGTAAATGTATTGTTTGCATTCAGCAAGATTCTTCAGGCATCAGCCGTTGGCGTTAAACCAACACCTTCAAATCGTCGTTATGATCGTTATTAATTTAGGATGATTCACACTAAAGGAGATAGTATATGAGCACTGAAAAGGAAGATAAGTTTCTCACCATTCAATTTGTGTTTGAAGAAGAGGAAGAAGCAGCAGTTAAGGAGAAATCCAAACTAAAGAAGTCTGCTAAAGTTAAAAATAAAAACCATAACTACGTCATGAAAACAATTTCTGGCGGGGAAATTAAAGTCGAGGAATCTAAAACCTATTCAGTTAAAATTATTAGGGCGTATGTTAACGAAGGAATTGAATACTGTTCTATGGTAATTCAAGGATTCGAGAGCGAAGAATGTAGTTGGGTTCCTTATAAAAAATTCAGGTTCATCTGAATTTTTTATAATTAAATAGTAGATACAGGCAAGTTAAAGAGGTGCCTTATGTCAACTCGCAGTGCAATAGGCTACATGGCAATAAACGGCGACATACATGCCGTTTATTGCCATTTTGACGGTTACTTAGCACATAATGGATCAATTCTTGATAAGAACTATCGAGAAATTAATAAAATTAAAAAAATAGTTAAAACTGGAGATCTGAGCATATTAAGAGAAGAAATATGCCCACATAATAATCCGATTAACAAACCAACAAATATTGAATGTGAAGTCAATAATTGGTGCGTTTTTTATGACAACGACAGAATACAGCCAAGACTTTTTGGCAGTCTAAAATCTTTGATTGAGTATTTCTCTCGTGCTGGATGCGAATTTGTTTATATTTATGTAGAAAAAGAAAAGGACTGGATGTTTTGTGAAGTTAACACCTTGGCACAAGATTGGAAAATTTTGAAAGAATCTTTGAAGTCTGCTAGTGTTGAGATCGATTTAACTTATAATGTTTGTGATCGTTGAACCACATACATTTAATGGAGTATTTAGGATGAATAAGGCATCTCAGATCGCTAACGATCTTGTTATGGTATTGATCAGACATCTCGAAAACAAGATTGTTAAAATAGAAGAACAGTTATCACTATTAACAATAACAAAAAAGAAAACAAGAGCTTCAAACGGCACTTGGGCTAAAGAAAAAGCAACTGTCTACAAGTCTAAATTAACAAAAAAAGATTTAATCGGAACCGCTAAGTTTCTTAACAAGAGCGGTAATCAAACTGAAGTAGGTATCGAAAACTATGTTATTTTTCCATCAGGTAATATCAAGTATTACTTTAGAGCGAAAAATAGTGATGGTACTTTCGGTTATATGTTTACTGTATGGGATTCTAACAAGAAAATCTTAGCTCTGAACATCAAAAAAATGTTCATTATTAAGAAAACTCGCAAAGCTGTTTGACAGAAGCCATAGATTAAGTTACAAGGATGTTCTATTTCCAGGAGGACGGAGCCAATTATGACTATTAAGAACTTGATTAGTGATATGCTGAATGATTATGGCGATTTTTCTTATGATAATGATCAAGACAAGACTCTTAAAGAGCTTGGGCTTGATTCACTAGATCAAATGGAGCTTTTCTACTACCTGAGAGAAAAGCTTGATATCAGTGATGATGTGCCACAAGGAATGAAAGTATCACAAATTGTTGCCTTCATCGAATGCAACCACGGTAAGAGCATTTATGGAACTGTCTGATTTTCTTGCCAACCTCAAAGTAATCCACATGGCCATGCTCACAAAGCTTGGCCATGATGGATTCTCTAACTATGATCAAGCATATACAGAATATGTTAATTCATTTGGAAAAGATGAATTAACAAATAACTATGAAACACTTATTAACACACTCAGTAATTGCCCGATTATGGTTGATTAGACAAATTTTATCTTCTTAACAAGATTGCCATTGATATAACTATATCTTTTTATTTTTTCAATTATCTCTTCAAATTTTAACATTTCAAGATGCTTCCAGATCTTTGGATTGGTAAAAATATGATCCCACCTTCCAACTCCATAAGAATGATAAATATTGTCCTCATTTCTATTTCTTATCATGTAGGTTTTCTTGTTCATTAAACCAGACAATGTTTTAAGAAATGTGTCAACACTAATTACAAATTGACTCTTGTTAATAACATACAAAAAGTTGCCAATACTAATTTCTTTTCCGTCAAATTTGTTAAACTGAAGATGACGACACTTTTGCCTGTCATCATAAAAATCAATTTGTTTATCATTGCCAACAATAAAAGGAATAAATCCCTTGTCGATAGATAAATCAATTAATTCATGGAACTCTTCTTTGTAAAACAATCTGCGCTCAGATGTATGAAACTTACTTCCAGCTGGACATATAACAAAATAATTACTAGGAATATTAATTTTATGTTCTTCTAGTTTATCATATATCTTATTTTTAGGATCTGGCGTAAAATCAATCTTCGGAAATTCATGCCACATATTATTGTAAACACTCAAAACTTTACCAGCAAGAACCTCAACACATACTTTTTTAAGATATGCCTCTGCATCATCTGTGCCAATACCTATTTTGCAATTATATAAATGTGCGTCAACTTTATAAAATTCAACAAATTTTTTACAAATACCTTCTATGTTTGTGTCATTAATCCAAAATATTAAACTTAATTTATTAATAGAACAAACATCTAAAGCAATTAAAAAATCACCAAGACCACCAAGGGCGAAAAGAATTCCACCCTTGCGTGATTCAACATAACTTTTTATCTCTTCGTAACCATTATTATAACTCATATGAAAACTCTAGTTATTTTTTACGAGTTGATTTCTTAGGTGGCGGATTAATTGCAACTGATTTCTTTTTGGCTCTAAGAAATTTCTGAAACTCTTTTTCTTTCTTGTCAAGATAATCTGAGAATTTCGGATGTACAACTCTTTTCCACGCTTCAGGATCTATCGGTTCGGGATTTATTACTTTGCTCCGTACAGGTGCTTTTTCCTCTGGACCAACATCACCAGATCTAATCATGTCTTCATCTGGCGCAGGGCTTCTTAAACCATAACCTTTTTCTGAATAAGGCAAGCCTGAATAAGGCAAATAAGATGGGTTTTTGCTAGTATAGACACGAGATGCTCTTGTACCATAATCTTTTGAAGACAATGGTTCTAAATCTTCATCGCCAATACGAATCGAAGACACTGGCCTTGATTCTTCCTCTGGCTCAGGAATCCCCATGACCTTGGTTTTTCTCACAGGAGCATATCCTAATTTAGGTATCATAGCATAGTCTTTTGTAGTATAAGTTCCTCCTGATCTTATTGGCTCAGAAGGTATATCACTCCATCCAAACTTTTGTACATTGGCAGATAAATCAGACGATAAATCAGGAAAATAATCTTTCTCAGTAGGATAAAGAGGCATGTCGCCTGAGTAATCCGATTTCCTCTTTCTCGGCTCGCTTAACACTCTTGCCATTGTCGGATCTACACCTTTTCTTTGCCTTTCTCGTGATGCATAATACCTTCCACCTTCTATTGGATCATTCCACAGGTTTATCTCTTCATCAGATGGAGAACCACTAGGCGGCGTGCCGGGTTTTCTAACATCACTATCTTTTCTAGATAAAAGAGCACTCTTAAACGCATCACTAACTCCACCGCTATAAACAGTAGCCTGCTGATTTTTTTTCTTTTCTTCAACATCCATAAGTGTTTTCAGTCTTGCTTTTGCATAACTAAACAAACTACCAACTGCTCCAATTTTCATTCCTAAAAATTTAGCAGTTTCTTCATAGCTTAAATTGTATAAAATTAAGCACTTTACTACACTTTGATAACTATCAGGCAATTTATTCAAAACATTTAAAGCTTTTTCTAGATCTTCCTGTTTTTCTAAATCATAATCAGGCGCATTCTTGTTTCCAATATGCCTGTTAATAGCTCCTATGTCATGCTTGGCACCTTCTGGACCCTTACGACGAGTTTTCCTTATCTCGTCTATGATAGAATGAGCAAGAATACCACTAATATATTTTGCAGCACTGTTTACTTCATTAGTTTTGATTCTGTTGAAATCTTGTTTGTGAAAGCCTGATAATTTTACACTCAAAGTTGAAACAATATCATTAAAATCAATACTTTTCCCATACTTTTTTCTATATGTCACTAAATATTTTTTGGCATATTCTGCTGCTTTTACTACAAATTCATCTGTTGCATCTTTGAATTTTTCAATATCTGGAGCATTTTTGATTTTTAAAAGTAAATCGTCAAGTTGAACTTCAATAGAAACTTCCTCTTTTTCCTCTACCTCTGGCTTTTTCTTGCCTTTGGTAGAATTTTTCTTGGCTTCTTTAAAAATAACGTATTCTTTGAAATTCATTTTGACCTCTCTTAGTATTTAGAGGCCAACACGAAAAACTACGTTTGACTTATGATCAAAAATGACTATTATAGAAAAGTCAGAAGACAGCCGCTGACTCCGAATTGGACCGGAATCCGCCTTCTAAGTGGACTTATGTGGGTTCGACTCCCGCCAGCGGCACTTAAATTAGATCATAAAATTTAACCCATTTCCTGATAGCGGTATCAGAAACTCCAAACATTGTGCCCAATTGTAGAAAGTTGTGTTTTTCTAAAAGTTGTTTTAATTCATCTTTTGTTGGTCGATTAACTTTTCTTTTACTCGCAGAAGCACATTGAACAGAGCAATATTTCGTATTATAAACATCAGTTTGACAATTTGGACACTTTCCTGTTGATTTTAAAGTATTAATTAATAACGGGTTCGCCTCTCTTGTTTGTATCAATGATGCATCTGGATTGTGTGTTTCTCTATGACAGTTAGCACAAAGAAGAATACATTTTTTTAGCTCTTCGATGGTTTTATGCCATTTGGTTTGTCTTGAAACGCTCCAATTGCTTTCTTTAACTGATGGGTCTAAATGATGAAATTCCATAGCAGCATAATTTTTACAATAACCACAAATGTAACATTTGCCTCCCATTAAGTTTATTGCTTCCATTTTTCTGTCTAGCCATCTGATTTTTTGTGTTTCATATAAACAAATTTTGCAATAAGAATAATATTTTCTTTTTCCTTTTATTTCATGAAAATTGCCTACACACTTATGTTTTTTGCATTTGGCACATTTTCTTTTCACCTCGTTGTTTTCTATTATTTCTATTTCACCTAATTTTTTTGTATTATGAGAACCAAAAGGAGAGCAGCTTAAACAATATTTTCTCGTTCCAAGATTTTTTTCTTTGTTATTTATTTTGATGCGATTGGGGAAATTAGTTTGACATTTTTTACAAGTTGGCATAATTAACTCCTGTATTTCAATATGATCATATTAATTATATATCCATCTGAGCAACATTTTCATTTATCCTGTTGATTAAATTTTTGACAGGCGCAAGTCGTTGGTTTGAATCCAACCGGGGGCACTAAACTTAAAAGCAACAAGGACTTATGGTAAATAGCCATAAGTCCTTTTTGTTTTAATCATCATATTTTCAATTGTAAATTTCATTTTTTTCATTATACTGTCTCAGGGAAACCAGTCATCTGGACAGAGGATAGTGTCATGTCTGAACTAGGATTTCGTATCGAAGCATCAAGCAAAGCTTTTGAAATACTTGCTAACAATCTTTATAAAGATAAAACACTTGCAGTCATTCGTGAACTTTGCTGCAATGCATATGATGCTCAAGTTGAAGCTGGAAATGAAACAACCCCATTTGAAGTACACCTCCCAACACGCTTTGAAACATACTTTAGTGTTCGTGACTTCGGGAATGGTCTTTCATCAGACCAAATCGAAGAAATATTCACGGTATTCTTTGCCAGTACCAAAACAGGCAGCAGCGCATTCACAGGCAGCTTCGGTTTGGGTGCCAAGACTCCATTCGCCATTGTTAACGAATTTTATGTTAATTCTTATCAAAACAAGACACTTACAAAATACGTCTGTAAAAAGAAAGGCGGATTCCCGGTCATTGAATGCCTTGGCGTTCAACCAACAGAAGCACCAAATGGCCTGGAAATTAAACTCGATCTCCCGACAAAAGATTTCAGTGAATCAAATTGGCAAGACAAAGCACAATCTGTATTCGATGCATTCGGAATTGCACCAAAATGTAATATTGCATTGTGGCTAACAGCAGAACATGAACGCTACCAGTGTGGTAATAACTGGGAAATTCTACCAAACAATCATTTTGTCTGTATTCAAATGGGTAACGTAAGATACCCTCTTTCAATCGATATGGTCCCAAAATTTCAAGAAAAAAACAAAAAATCATTCAATAGCACCATCTATGCAAAAGATGGACTCTGTATTCATGTACCACAAAAATCAATCGAAATTACACCAAGCAGAGAAGAAATAAGCTATGATGAAAAAACTGTAGCCTTTTTAGAAAACTACCTACAGAAAACTGTAGATGATTACGAAAGCCATATATTAAACGAAATCAACGAATGTGCCTATTTCGGAAGTGTTATCAAACTCTTTACAGATAAATATTTCAAAAACGAAAGAAATCTTCTATGGGATGCTCTTGATAAGAGAAATTTACATTACAAAGGAAAGCCAGTTCTCAATAGCTTGCAAGAATTATCCATAAATCTTAAACAAAGAGCCATCGATATCTGCCCAGTAACTTATTCTGTAGACGCTCCGCCTGTTCACTTCGGAACAGCTATAACAATTTATCATGACTCTAATCGTGCGTCATTTAAAACTAAATCAAGTGACGTTATTTCAACAAGACATGACGACCTAACCATACCAAAAACAGATGAAAATAGAAAGCCAATGAAAACTGTGTTCGTCGTTAAAGATGTTCAATGCGACAACACGAGAGGAGCAAGATTGGTTGCATTAAGTCTCTGTGAACAAAATCGTAACATCAAAATCATTATGCTTGAAGATCCAGACGCATTCTCAGATATTGCTGATTTCGACAGAGATGAATTCCTCAACCTCAGCAATTTCTATACTGCCCATTCAAAAGGATGTTTAACAGGACCAGTAAGAAAAATCCCCAAAAAGGATTTGAGATTCTATTATAAAAAAATTAATGTATCGTCCCTTGATCAAACTTCCTCCAATCTAGGATCAAACATTAAAGAAATTGTTGAAGACATTATTAAAAAAAATCCAGACGAAACAATCAGATACTTAACAACACAAGAATCAATTAACAAAAGCGGACTGCCCAATTCATTCATCAATCCTCACAATCCAGGAAAGTATGATCGACTTGATATGATTGAACATATCAAACCAATCTATGATGATAAAATCGATAATATCAATATTTTATTGTTCAGAAACACCAACCTTACAAAAAAAGTGTTGTGCGAATTGAGAAAGCACAAAACAGTTGTTAATTTCTACACAGAAACAAGAGAAAAATATATCAAATATATTACAACAGATTTTTATTTCAGTTTAATTGTTAAGATGTTTAAATTGCAAAAAATTCTTGAAAATCTTAACGGGCATAATGCCTCAAATATATTTGATAATATTTACAATGGAGTTATTTTCGGATGTGTTAGACATAACGAAGAATATGTAGTGATAACAAATGCTCTCAAATGCATGCTATTTGAAAAACAAGAGTATGCTAATGACCCAAAAATAAAAGAATTCAATCGCATGTTCTGCAAAACATTTGGTATTTCTTTTGAAAACTTTACACAACATATGAATCGTGTTGACATTCAAACAAAACACAGATGGTACAAGGACGATACTCTTTCTAAAAAGTTCCCACTACCAGAAAACACCTATGATGATAATCTGTGGGGTAAACATTTCGATTTAGATAAGCTCAAAGAGTTTGAAAAATTCTTTGTTGCATTTATAATCCACATTTACCATAAATATAAAATTATTGTTTGTCCAAGAGAACCTGATAGTAATATTAGATCAACACTTGCAAGGCTTATAGCCAGTGGTAAGATAAAAATAGAAGATACTGTTGAAGAAGGTATAGTAGAATAAAACTAAGTTTAGGCCACAGAAATATTTCTGTGGCCTAAATAATTATTACACTTGATAAATAAATAATAGAAAGAAGGACAAAAATGAAAACTTTTCACGAGTATATTAACGAAGCTTTTGGTGAGCATATCGATATCCAAGAACTGAGAAGAAGCGTTATAGAATCTTTTGATCCTGTTCACTCTGGCGATATGCCTTATCTGGAGGCTTTAATTGCTGCTGAAAGGATAATTAGAGGAATGAAAGAATATGAAGAAGATCCTGAGTCCTTGCACCCTAGCAAACAGCAAATGCTTAAATTGATAAATCAAGCACATAACCAAACGCATTGGGAAACAGTAAGGAAAGCAATAAAACACATTCCAGTAGACGTAATTGAGAAATACGGTCCTGCGTTTATAGAAAACCCCCATTCAAACAAATCAAAAAATGGTGCTAATATTTTAATTAGCGCATTAAACCACTTGCAATACTTGTGAAACAGCCAGAATCCATTATAATCAATGAGGAACAGGCAATAACCAAAAGGGCAATACGATGTCTAAGGTCAAGACTGAAGAACAAGAAACACAACTGCAACAAGACTCAACCACCGAAGCAACTATCATTCAAACAGTAATGGAAAAGTTGGGAACACCGCCCAACTTCAGCCATGTCAACGCAGTCAATGTGTTCAACAATCGCTGGCGTGTTAATGTTTATGACAAACAACCAGGATTTATCGAAAAACGCACAATTGTTGCTTCGTTTTATTGCATCGTAAACAAAAAAGGTGAAATCAAAAGCCCAGAAATTAAGAAACAATTCTAAGGAGGGGATTTAACATGCGTACATTTCATGAGTTTTTCGAGACTAAGAAAAATATTTTGAATGAAAATGATCTAGATCATTATGCACAAATTAGTGATGAAGCATTAGATAATGCTTATCATTATGGGAGATCAAAGCCGGGTACTTTTGGCTACGAAGCCAACAAGGGAAGTGCTAAGTTTGCTTTAGATTTAATTAAAACAGGCGTTACAGATATTGAATTAATAAGTGATGCTATCCATGACGGTTGGAATGTAGTTGCACAAGCTTTTGTAAAAAATCCAGATCAATTTGATGATAGAAAAAATGAAACTGCGAAACTACAGAAAAAATTCCCCGATAAAAGTCCTGAAGAAATAGCACAAGAAGTTGATGCTCTAATACAAAAAAAGAAAACACAACGAGCCTTGCTAATGAAACAAAACTATGCCCAATTATCAGAAGAAGAAAAAGAAAAAGATAGAGTTGTCGCAAGAGCTTTACTGGATGCTTATAACTCCACAGCACCCAATAAGGCCATTAACTAGAACGAACTGTATCAGACACGCCTCTGATAATTGCAGGCCAACTCTCTACACCCGGAAC
>Ga0049081_10000401_pt1 | contig 16612 bp, 29 predicted proteins | sample GreLakmeER78MSRF_FD_66717 | JGI IMG/M metagenome (GOLD analysis project Ga0049081, IMG submission 66717) | Freshwater lentic microbial communities from great Laurentian Lakes, MI, USA - Great Lakes metaG ER78MSRF | ecosystem: Environmental > Aquatic > Freshwater > Lake | place: Great Lakes...
GTCATACGCGAGCGGTCCCTTGCCGTCGCAGGCGATCCAGCACGGGAACTCCTCGCGGTTGCTCATATCAGGATGCCGTCCTTCCGCTCATACACGAGGCGACGTAGTGCTCCGATGTCGTCGTTTAGCGCCGATGCGGGAATCCAACGCGTAGGCGGAGCCTTTCCGCGCGTCTGCATCGGGAAGCGTACGTCGTCATTGATCTCTGCCGGCGTGATCCAGCCCAGTAGATCCACGCACTCGCGGTCTGCGTCGAGATAGGCGAGCACGTGTTCAGCGGTAGCGACCTGTTGCATCACGAGCAGGTGCCCATGCCGGTAAATCGTGGTCTTGACTTCAATGCCGCAGACATCCGGCAGGCGCGGATCGGCCTTGAACATCTCGCGGTCTGGATCGACCCCCAGGAACTGGCAAAACGCCGCCTCGCCCCAATCGCCGATTTCGTGCGGCTCCTCTAGGAACTGCCACTGTCTCGATATGCCGGCTCGCTTGGCGTGCTCGATGCACCATTGCGGTTTGCGCAAGGCTGCTTCTCGGTACTTGCCGGTGACGTACACGCGTTCGCTCATGCGCCTTGAATCCGTTCGAGTTCTCCCAGTTGCCGCTGCGATATCTCCAGCGAGATCGTCGCGGCCTTGACCTCGATCGCGAGAGCTTCGATCTCGTCGGCGGCCTGCCGCATGATCCGGGCGTGCGCATCCATGGCCGGAGCCGTAGTTGAGATCCGGTCAGCGCCGGCGCGCAGGAGAACCGGGAGCAGATCGCGCGGCCGTTGCTGCGCGTCCGCCGGCTCCTCGTAGGAGGAACGCGTCGGAGAGGATGTCGGCGACCGCATCAAAGGGGTCCTCCTCCTCGCAGCCAATCGGAACCATGGCCGGTCACCTCCGGCCTTCGAGGGTATCGGGCGATCATCGTGCGCTCTCCGATCCGGGAATCGGCCACGGCCAGCCCTGGCGTCCGGCTATCTCCTGCGGCGTGAGTTGCCGTTGCTCGTCCTCGTCTCCGACGAGGTAGAACGCGTCGCGGCAGTACGCGAGTCGCGCCGCATCGCGATCCTTGATCGCCTGCTCGTACGCGATACGGCACGTGGACAGGTGCGCAAGCAACGCTTCAACGTCGTTCACTTGCGGTCCTCCGTAAACACGTGCCAACGATCACCAAGAAGTTCTTGTCTGGCTTCGACCGTCCTGCATCGAGCGGTGCTGAGCAGCGGAGGATCGGAGATGCATAGTTCTACCGCTTCGCCGAAGATGGATATTGCCTCTTGCTCGATGTCTCGCAAGCGTTTCAGAACCTCTCTGGAACGACCTTGCTTCCGATCGTTGTGTGCTGCCGCCCATCGCTGAAGAAGATCGCCGACATTGATCCCGGCATTCTTCGCGGCAACGATCGAAAGACAGACCATCGATGCACGCTGGAACCAGTCGCGTCGCTCATACTTTGATCGCAGTGCGTCGATGGCCGAGAGTGGAACCGTCCATCCAATGACCTGTATGTCGCTGTCGTTCACTTGCCGTCCTCCTTGAAGCAGTCCCAGCCTCGCTTCTTGATCTCCTGCGACAGTTCTGTCCAAGAACACCGCTCCTTCATCCATAGCAAAACTTCCCGCCTCGCCTCGTCGCGCTCGGCGGTAAGCGTTTTGGTGAACCCATAAGAGTTTTTGAGAAGTTCGCGTAGCCGCTCGATCTCGTCGGCCGCTTCCGTGCAGACGTTCGGAACGATCGGACCGGCCATCGCTCGCAGGCGATCGACAATGTCAGACATCGAACCGCTCCTTTGCGTCCTCGCGGTCGATCTGGTCACGGATGCCCACGGCGTCGACCTCGGCCACGCGGTTACGCGTGGACGTGAACTCGCGATACATCGTGTTGAGATGCTCATCGTCAATCTCGATGTCGTAGGCCACGTCGAGCGCAAGGCAGTTGAACCGATACGCCTCGGCGTAATAGGCAAGGATCAAGCGCTGAACCGTCTCGCGATCAAACTGCGTCCGTCCACCGGCGATCTCCAGCCGAACAGCCTCAATAAACGTGCGCTCGTGCTTGCTTCCTGGCGTTAGGTTCATGCGTCACCTCCAAGCAGGCCGTCGCGAGTCGCGACGGCGTGAGCCATGCCGAGAGCGAAGTCGGGCCACGCCTCGACCTCGCCTTCCAGCGAACCGCAGAGCGACGCGAGGAACCGCGTGTTCCGCATCGTGTCACGTATGCGGTCGAGCGTCGATGCGTGCAGGCCGGCCATCGTTCGCCGGATCTGCCTGCGTTCTGCCTCGACCTCGATGCGCTCGCGTTCGCGTTCCTGCTCGCGACGCTCGGCTCGTTGCTGCAGTGTCTGCGGCTCCTCACGTGCAACGCTGCCTGCGTGCCGACGGATTCCCTCGAACTCGTCGAGGAACCATTTCAGCTCCGGAACGTGACTTCCCTTCGCAAACTTGACGTTTTCGATCGCCTCGCGAAGCCATTCCTGGTTCACGTTTCGGAAGCGGCTGAGGAACAGGTTCTTCCAGTCCGAGGTCAGGCCGGCGCTCGGCCAGAGTCCAAGCACGCGTTCGAGGTTCCGTTGTGGCGTAAGCGGCTCAGACATCGGTCACCTCCTCCGGGAGCATGTCCCGCAGGATCTCGATCTGCCGCGTGATCTCCTCAATCTCCGCGGCGGTCTTCACCGCTGCGGATCGGAGCCGATCGTTCTCGCGATCGGTCGATTCGATGATCGTTCGGCACGCTGCGACCTGGTCGCGGAGCGCGAGGATCGTATCGACGGCGAGCATTGCCCCAAGATCCGGCTCGCCGCGCCAGTCGTCGCGCTCAAGCAGTCGATGCGTTACGTCGTCCGCCGGCACGCCAAGAGCGGCGAGTTCGGCCCGTAGGATTCTGCGTCGGTCATCCGGTTTCATCGTGTCATCTCCTGTCAACGGTCGAGCGGAGCACCGCTCGCGGTTCGTGCGACGCCCTGGGCGTCGATCCAGCATCCGAGCGGCAGTGTGCCTCCCAGGTTTGTTTTCGTCAACTGCGGCCCGGCAGAACGGCGATCGGCGTACGCCTGACTCCGTGCCATCCAGCGCCGCAGGCCGGCCCGTACGTTCCGCCATCGACCGGACGGAGCCTCGGCCGCGAGCCATGCGTGAGACTTCGCGAGCTCGGCGTCGATGTCGACCGCCGGATACGCCGCAGCCCAGGCACGCCGATCGGCGTCGGTGATGCCGGCAAACCCGTCTTCCGGATGCCATCCGATGGCAACGGTTCGCGGCGGTCTCCGGTCGCTGTCGGTCGCGGTCGATGGCGTTTCGGCATCGACCGGGACAAGACTGGAGCCGATAGGCTCCAGTCCTTGGTTTTCTGTCTTGGTCTTAGTCTTACTCTCAGTCTTGTAGTTCGCCCGTAATACGCCCGTATCGGCATCGCATCCGTCAGCCTGCTCGGCACGGACTCGATCCCAGCGAGCACGGACGGCTCGCCGGCCGGCTTCAGACCGCCGCTCCCGGATCTCCGCCAGCGTCTCGCCGGGCCACGAGAATCGGATCGTTCCGGACCGCTTGTTGGCCGAGGCCCATCCAGAGGCGATTAGAGCGTCTGTAGTGCCGGGAGGTGTCCCGGTCGCCTCATCGACCGCGGACGCGTCTAACGTCGTCTGCGGCCCGTAGGATTGAACCCAGCACCAGATCGCGAGCACGCGACCGGCTCCCTCGAACCGGCCGACTTGCATAGTCCGGCATAGTGCTACAAACTTCGGCTTCCGAAAGAGGTCAACGTCTACGGGAATCCATCGTTCCATCGGTCATCTCCTGCGGTCATCCGTTCCGAAGGACCGGCCCGGCCGTCGCGGAAGAGCGTCGCGAGCAGCCGGGCCGGGTGAGAGGTCAGCGAATGGCGAGGCGCTTCCCGCGCTCGCCGAGTCTGGCGAACGGTACATCCTGACCGGCCTCGATGGCAAGCCGGATTCGTTCCCGATCCGGCTCGACCTTCGTGACGGTCTTCAGGAACTCCGCCGGCACGTCGCCGTCGACGAGGAGCGGAGCCTTTCCACCGTTGCCGACGACCGAGACCGCGTACCGATCAGTCTCGACCTTTCTCATACCTCGCGAGTCGAGAGCGGCGAGCAGCCTTGACGCGAGCCAGTCGGCCGACGCCTCGTCAACCTGGGCGCGACGCGCGAGCCGCTCGGCCTCGGCTCTCCGGATGTCTGCACGTGCTCGCATCGTCGAGATGAGCGCCGCGTAGTTGTCGATCTTGGCCGTCAGGCTGTGGTCAAGCTCGTTGAACCAAGCGTCGACGATCTGGGCGACCTTCGGATCGGAAACGTCGCCGCCGACCTCGGCGAGCAGGTCGTCGAGCGCCTGCATGTCTGCGCTGATGTCGATCAGTCTCATCGGTTCACCTCGTTTCGGTTTGCCCAGGCGGTTCCTGGGTTCTCGTCAATGTGGACGTACTGCGTCTCGCGCCTCGGCTCGTTGATGAACGCCTCAACCTGCGACGGACGGAACCGCCAGACGCGAGGCCCGATCGGGATCGGATCAAGCCGGCCTTGCTTGATCCAGCGATAGACGGTGTCGCGGCTGATGCCGAACCGAGCGGCGAACTGCTCCGGCGAGATCGACGGCGAGTCATCAGAAAGGGATTCCATCGTCGTCCTCCTTTGCGGTCGCCGTTGCGACCGGCTTCGCGACAGGCTTCGCAATCGACTTCGCGCCGCGGATGTCGAGCAACTCGATGCCGCGGTCGGTTTCCTTCACGAGCACGTCAGCCTCGACGCCGACCAGTTCGAGCGCTCGTCCGCCATGCGTCGCGGAGAACGTCGAGAACCGCTCGCCGCCGCTCGTGTGAACGCTGTAGAGTCGCCACGGTCCTTTGGCCGACTGGCCGTCCTTCGTCTCGACCGAGGCGATCGTGACGCGTTCCCATCCATCATCAAGCTCGACGCCGAGTTCGACCGGCTTCGCGACCGGCTTCGCGACCGGCTTCGCAACCGGCTTCGCCGTCGCCGCGTGAGCCTGCGGCATCGAGACCTGACGAACCTGCTTCGGCTCGTTCGCGGCGTTGCCATCGTCGTCCTCGTCGCCGACGACTCCGAGCGCCGCCGACAGGCTGTACCGCCTGGCGTATGTCATCGCCGACCCGGTCGCCTGCGGCTTCGCGAGATCGACCTTGACCGGGACCGGCGCCAGCCGCAGCGTTTCGCCGGTCGCGTCGCGGATGACAGTCCAGCACATCAGATTCCCGTCCGCGATCGGCTCGAAATCCGACGCGAGTCCGAGGCCGAACCTCGCGAGGTGCGGTCGGCAGGTTTCGAGGAACGATCCGAGGCTTGCGTACTTGAACCGGCCGAACGCCGAGTTCACCTTGTCGAGCGCCGGCGACGGCATCTCGGCAAGTGCTGCGGCGAACGCCGCCGCGAGCGGTTCCTTCTTGTCAGACTTCATCGGTCATCTCCAGAGCGGCCGGTCTTGACGATCCCGTCTCGCTCGCCGGCCGCGACGAGGAACGGGAGGAATGCCATCGGGACGAGGATCACGGCAGCGAGGCCGCAGAGGATCAGGTCAGGCGTTGACATCGACGGTCCCTCCGATGCGAGCGGCCTGCTCGCGAGCGCGACGCTCGTCGATGACCAGGTGCGTCGCGTCATAGACACGCATCGCGACATCCGCCATCGCGAGCAGGTCGCTGCTCGACATCTGCGCGAGGTCGGTCGGATCAAGTTGCATCCATCGCCGCATGTCGCTGCACGCGTCGCGAAGGTCGCGAGCGAGCGTGTCCTGTCGCCAGGTGTTCTTCTTCATCGGTCATCTCCAGTTCGCCGCGAATCCCGCGGCGGTCGGCTCATCAGGCCGACGGGTGAATGGTACGGCCTTCTTCGGCCTTGTCAACCCGTCTGCCGCACTAAATCCGCCAGTACCGGAAACGTCCGGATAACTACGCCTCGGGAACGGCTTCTGACGCGTCCGGGCCGGGCCGGGCCGGACAGGCTCCCGGCTGCTAGCAACGCGTCTGAGCGTCAATAAACCGGCCCCGCGTCCTGAGGAACGCGAGGCCGGGAGATGACTGCTGCCAGAGGCAGCATCGGAGGGGATGAGGCTCCGGTCGGATGGATGGTCGGCGTATGCGCCGGTCGGCTGCGGAATCCTACAGGCTCAGTCTCACGAGATCAATGCGTCGGCGACCGTGACGTTCGTTCCCGTACCGCTCGGGAGGAATATCCCGGTCTCGTACAGGCCGAACATGCGATCGAGTTCAAGGTTCATCTCGCCGACTACGCTCGCCGAGATCGCGACCGTTGCCAGATCGCCGCGTCGGCTGTCCGTCGAACCGGCGACGATCGCGACACCAGGACCGCCGGCTGCGAGTCGCTGCATCTCGCAGACCGTCACCTCGTCAATGAGGATAGAGCCGGTCGCGCTGACTGCCGTGGTCAACTCGATGACTAAATATGCCTGGTCGGGAATATTCACCGGCGAGATGACCGCGAAGCCGTAGCGCACGAACGACGTAGTCAGGCTGGCGAAGTTGACCGATACCGTCATCGTGCCGAGGACCGTATCGGTCTGATCTCGGAACGAGATCCGCAGCGTTCCGCCAAATGAGGTTCCATCGCTCCGCAGCCACGCCGAGAGCAGGTACAGCGTGTCGCCCTTGAGCTTGCCGTAGGTGCCGCTGCCGTAGTTCGTCCGCTGTCGGATCTTCGTCAGCGTCGAGCCGTCGCCGATGAACTTCAACGATGCCGATCCGCGCTGGGCCGTTGTGCTGCTCGTCACGTGCGTCGTCGCCGTTCCAGTCACGAGTTCCCAGTTGACCGGAACGTCGGACTCAAACACCTCGAAGTCGGAGTTCGTTAGCAGGTTCAGCCCAGGAGATCCGCCTGCATCCTGATCGCCGCAGGTCGCATTGATCCGCATCGCGGTTCCGCTGCCGGCTCGCCATCGCCGATCGAGGTTCGGGAATGAGCGATCGCCCGTGACTGTCCAGACCTCGGAGCCGCTCGCGACTCCAGCGGTCTTCGTGTCCTCAGCGCATGAGAACGTCAGCGTCTCGGCTCGGAGGTACGGCTGGCCTGCGACCTTGTTTGAAAATACGACGTTGTTCTTGATGATCTTCGGAGCCTCGTCCGAGACGACGACTACGGAGTTTCCCGTGTTTGCCGCGTTGTACGCGGTCGATCCGAGAGTGAACGACGACAACGCGACCTTCTCGCCGTCGCGGTTCATCTGGAACGCTAGCTCTCGCATCGCTTCCGGAACGGTCTTTGCCGGGAGCTTCGTGTCTGCGTCGACCATCTCGATAAGCGTCCGCTCGGCTGCGGCCTTCAGGTTGAGCAGCGTCGAGAGGCTCGCGCCGGCGACCATCTCCTCGTTCGACACCGCCTGAACCAGATCGGTCGCCATCGGCAGCGTCCCCGTCGTCGAGGCGTAGACCGAGTAGATGGTCCGGACGCCGCTCGTCGATGTCGCCGCGGTCGGCGCGATCGCCTGTTGGTGCTGCCGGATCGTCTTCGCCAGGCCGAAGAGTTTGCCGAGCCGCGTGAAAAGACCGCCTGTGCCTGTGAGCGTTACCGCCATTCCACCATCCTACCTTTCCGGTTCCGAAGATCCGAACGGCATGATCCGGTTCAGAGCCGTACGTCGCTTGCCGCAGCCGCAGTCCTTGCCGGCGACGGCATGAACGACCTTCTCGATTCCGGTCGCTCGAGTCACCATCTGGATGACGTCGCCGAGTCCTCGTTTCGGTCCCTCGTACGACTCGCATCGTTCGCAGCATGACAGCGCCGGCACGCCTCCGCAAAGGCCGAGCTTGCAAGTCCGGTCATCAAGATGCTTGCACGTCATGGCGTCGGAGCCTTGAGCGTGATCACGCTCCCGAGATCGAAGGCAGACCACGGAACGGGATCGAGATCCGAACTTCCGCAACCCGGATTGAACGGTCCCGGAACCGGACCGTAGTTCGGGAAGATGTTGCACGTGCTTCGCAGCGTGAAAGGCGACATGTTCCTGATCGGTTTCCATTTGCCGTGCGTCAGGAAATCAGGACACGCCGCGCAGATGTTCCCGCCGGCCGGAGGGATGAACGTCAAAAGGAGTTTCCACGGATCGAGCCGAAGGCATCTTTGGTTCCCGAACCGCACCCACAACTCGCCGACATATCCTTCGGTCGGATACAGGCGGCATGAGATGTTCGCCTTGAACTGGACCGATCCTAGTCCGAAGTATGGGATCGTGTCGCCGTGCGAGCATTGAGAGATATCCGGAGGTGCGGACGTGCAGCACCAGTTGATGTCAAAGAACTGCGGCTGGCCGACGCCAATCCACTGGCATCGCGACGCGATGCCGGGTCGCGCGAACAGGCGCATCGCGGACACGCGGAACGACTTGCGATTCACCTTCTGAAGGAAGCAACCGTGGCCGGGACAGTCGCGGCAGAAATCGCCGCCGAACTGGAAATGCGCCTCGCACGGTCGGCACCTGTGAGGAGGCACGCATTGATTAAACACCTTGTCACAGCACTGCGACTCGACTTCGACAGAACCATCCCAGGTCATGTCCACGTACGGAGCGCAAGCCGGACATGGACTCTCCGGCCACGGATCTTCGTCGCCGCCGCGATCGGCGCAGCAGCACATCAAGGCCGCGGCGATTCCGGTCATGCCGACCTGACGCCGTAGATGGTGCAGGTCACGCCGGCGGCATCCGAGACGCCGACGAGTTGATCGCCTTCGTTCAGCATGATCCGAGTCGAATCGACGAGCGTCGAGTTTGCGGTCAGGCGTACGTCGTAGAAGATGGCGTTGTCTGAAGTCGCGGAATCGGCCTGCGACAGATGATGGACGCGGAACGTCCGAGCGGCTGCGGTCGTGTTTGCGAAATACATCGCGTGAACCACGATCGTCTCGCCGCTTCCGCAGGCGATGATCCTGCTCAACACCGGCCGCAGTGCTTTCCGTGTCAGCATCAGAGACCTCGCTTGAGGATGCCGGACGGCGCATCGGTCGGCGTATCGCCGGCGTCGCATTCCGGTTTCATCGGGTTCGCCGCCTCGAAGATGTAGGTCGCGTCATCGGTCCCGGTCCCGATGTCGGTGAGCGTTGCGGTTACGTAACCCTCGATGGCAGCCGGCACGAGTTCTCCGAGATCCTGAAACTCGAGTTCCTGACCGTGACCCCAAGCGTCCACCGCGCCGCTGATCTCATACGTGTTGAGCGCGTATCCCTTCTTCATCTCCGTCCACGGCTCGATGACGACTCCGCCGTCGTACCGGATCTTTCGCGGCTCGACTTGATACGTGTATACCAGCTTGTTCCCGCTCGACATCTGCACGTTGAGTTCGCTGGAGACGATCTCAAGCATGAGGTTGTGTGCGGCGACGCTTCCGCTAAATACGAACCACGGCCTTCCGTCTGTAGACATCATCTTGAACAAGACGATGGTGTCTCCGACCTTGGACGTTCCGCTAAGTTGCACGGCCTGGCCGAGCGGAGGATCGCCAAACTTCAACGACGTTTTACCTTGAGGAGAAATCTCGATTTTCTTTTTGGTCGTGCCTTGACCTATCTGGACTTGCGCCCAGTTCCAGACTCGATACTTGATTCCTTCTGGATCAAGCTCGAACGTCTGGTCGCCGAGATCCTGCGTCAGCCTCGCGACGATCGGCTTCGGAATCTCGACGCGCTGCGGCTTTCCGGCATCGCCGAACCGGCCTACCATCGCGTCCGCGGCGTCGAGCGTCGCGTTCGCCTCGTCGAACCCAAACCGTCCGACGCCTCCGCTCGTGAACCGTACGCTCATGGGCTGAAGATCTGGAACGAGACGAATGCCTGCGTATTCGTGCCGCTCGTGATCGCCTTTGCGAAGATGCTCGTCGTCGCGGCTCGAGCGATGCACGACTCGCCGGCGTTGAGACGGAAGAGCGAGATCATGCTAGTGCTTGCCGTCGTCGAGGTGTAGCCGCTGATGCCGAGCTCGATCGGGATCGCGGTCGAAAGGTTCTGGAAGTATGCGACGCCGTTCGCCGATACGTCTCCGTTGAGGTCGAGCGCCTCGGCTGCGGAGCCGATGATCTGGTTCCCTCCGGCTGATGCCTCGCTCGCCAGATCGGCCTGGAGCGTGTTCGGCGCGAAGAAGAACTGGAACGATCCCTTCGCGATCTGGAGACGGTTCGTGATGCTGATCTCGTTAGCCATGTCAGGTCACCCTCGCAAAGAGCGAGTCGATGTTGCGGAGTTCGGTCAGGTCTGGGAACGGCTGCACGAATCGAACGGACTCGGCGCACGATGAGCCAGGCACGTTCGGATGCGGTGCAAGGTAAACCTCGCCGTTCATGTCGCGAGACGGAACCTGTCGCATGTGGAAGAACTGGTCGTACACGAACTTATGGTTGTACTGGAACTTTCGCTCGCCGATGCGATTCACGGAGCAGCCAGCGTAGATCACGCTGCCCGGCTCGCAGTCGAGGAACGCCGTACGGTTCCGCTTCCAGACGAACGAGAGCAGGTTCCGCGGCCGGAACCGTCCGTAGCGAACGAGCGTGATGTTGACCTCGAACTGTCGCAGGATGAAGGAGACCGGGTGGCCTCCGGAATCTACACGCGTGCCGCCGATGTCGAACTGATCCGGGATGCCGAGAGCGTGCCGGCCGTTCGTCGCGCACTCCGCGATTATGGTCGCTCGGTCGATCGCCCTGAAAACGTCGATATGCGACGCCGATAGCGACGCGTTCACCTCGATGTAGCCATTCACCGCGGCGTCGGTGACTTCGTCCGGAGCAGGCGGCGGCGGCGAGATCGTTCCGCCTCCGCTGACCTCTTGATATTCCCAGGTCACAGACCATAGATCGCTCTGTCCTTCTACGCGAGCGATGCTCCAGTCAGTCGCTCCGAGGCTTGTCGTTCCGGGAAACGGCTCGCCGAAGTACGGCAGGCCGTTCGAGCCGAAGAGTTGCGAGATCGAGTTCGGCGTCGTTAGCGGAGTCGCGTCGTCCCAGACGTGAAACGTACGCGTAGCCTTCAGCTTGCCTTGCGTCCGTGAGACGTTGCGACTTCCGAGCTGCTCGACGACGTAGACGCTCACGTGATCACCGTCCCTTGGTTCCGCAGAAGTTGCAGGATCTCACGCGCCGTAAGCACGAGGTTTGCTTGGTATCCGGCCTGCTTGATGGCGTAGTCCTGAATCGACTGTAGCACCGGATTCTGCGCGAAGTTGAATGCGCCTCCGAGGCTTGTGGTCACGGACGAGACGAGCGCCTGCATCGGCGTCTGCTTCGGCGGCTCGATCTTTGCAATCTCTTCTTTTGCCTTTGTCGATCGCTCGTCGGCTTCTGCCGTCTGCTTTGCGAGTCGCTCATTCGCCTCGCGAATCTTGTTGTCGTACTGCGCGTTGATGAGCCGCTCGCGAGCCGCCTGCATAGCCGCGGCCTCGGCTCCTCCGATTTCCTTTGTCATCTCCAGCATCTCGCGCCGCGCCCTTGCGATCGCATTCTGTCGCTCGAGTTCGAGTTTGCGAATCGGATCAAGTTCCTTCTCGATGGCAAGGAGCCGCTCATATTCGCGCGTCTGTGCTTTCACTCCAGATGACTGCTCCAGTTTGCGAACCTCTTCCTCAAGTTGCGCGGCCGCGGCTTTTGCACCGGTAAACGTCTCGTGCAGCACTCCGCCAAGCGAGAAGGCCGCGCCAGCCACCTGGCCGAAGATGGTCGGAAGCGCCATCATTGCGCCCTCGATGTCGCCTGTAGCGGCTATCGCGGCCGCGTTCATTCCCTGCATCGCTACATTTACGCGTCGCGCTCCTGCTGCTCCTTCTCTCATGAACGTGTCGTATCTCTGGCCGAGGGACACGATCGCGGCGTTATTTGCCTGAACCGCTTGTTGCATCGCGGCAAGTTGCTGCTGCTCTGCCGCTCGACTCGCTTGAGCCGCTGCAAGCCGTGCAGCCTCTTGCCTAATCTCGTTCTCGACGATGCGACTGCGTACAGCCTGCACGTTCTGCCGCATCTGCTCTATCGCGAGCAGTTCCTTCGTCGCGATCATCTCGCGAGCGGCAGCATCAGCGCCCTTCGCATCAATGTCGCGCGCCTCTCTTCTGATCGCTGCGAGTTGTCTCCGGCCTTCAAGCTGCGCTTTTACGACAGGATCAGTGGCGCGCAGAATGTCGAGTTGCAGTTTGAGGTCTTGCGTCTGGTCGCCGAACTGCACAGCAGCGAGTCGCTTCAGTTCATCGGCCGCGGCTTGTGCCTGCTTGGCCGCATCCATCAGCGTCCCGGCAACGTTCTTTCCTAGATCCTGTGATGCCTTTCCGACAGCGTCAAGAGCCGGCGCGACAGACTGCACAGCCGTCCTGATGTTTGCCGTAGCCGAATCGACGCTAGAAACGGCAGATTGCATCCCGGCCTGTAATGCCGAGATATCCGCCGTCACTTGTACGTTCAGTTCTGGACTAGCCAAGAAGCCTCCGCATTTCGCGGTCTACTGCCGAGCGACCACTATCGCCGCCGTTCTCTCGAACGATCATATCGGAGACCGCTGACGCCACCGACGCAAATACGTCGATCGGCATCGCCAGCGGATCTCCGAAGCCTGGCGAGTTCTTGGCTATGAATGCTGCGGTGCCGAGCCAGTCGGGAGCAGTCAGGTCGTCGGCTGGCCCGGCTCCAGAGGGACCGCGTCCGGTTCCGCCTTCCGGTATCCGCAAAGCATTTGCGCCGCCTCGACCATTTCCTCCGGCGTCATGTCGGCGAGCACGGCGTCGGCCTGTAGAGAAGCACGATCGAGCGCGAGTCTAATGATCTGCGTCGCGGTCGTGATCCGGAACGTCGCAAGCAGGAGCAGGCTCACGGTTCCGCGGCGCTGCGAATGATCTCGGAGGCGCTCGAGCCGCGTCGCAGGATCTACACCAGCGGCGTCCAGATCAGCGACTAGCGCTGATCGTTCTTCCTCGAACGCCTGCTCGCATATCTGCATCATGTCGCGAACCGTGATGAGCGGAACGCGGACGCCCTTCTTCACCTCGATGGTCTTCATGAGACGAGTCGCATCCTGTTCTCTACGTGCATCTCCTGAACAGACTGAAACGCCTGCACGCGACGCCTCAGCCTGATGTCGATGACCTGACGCGTCTTGTTACGCATGGCAAACAGTTGCCGCACCTGCGCGATGACTGCCTCTTCGGACAGGTGCGGAGAAGCGCCCATGCGATAGGTTCTGCCGTCGGTGAACGTGACCTCGGCGATCCAGTCGTCTGGCGTCAGGACCGTGGTAGGCCAGAGCCTCACGTTTCGTCCCAGAGCTCGATCGGGATCGCGCCGCCGGCAAGCGCCCAGTTGAACGAGACGGCCGCGTCTCCGGTCTTCGCCACGCTCATAGCGACCTCGCTGATGACCGCCGTCAGGATCATCGTGCAGACGCCGGTCGCGTTCGTCGCGACGGTTCCGCTGCCCTTGGCGTGAAGGTAGATGGTCGATCCTCCGGTCTGCCAATCGGTCGTATTCACGCCCGGACCTGTCGAGGTCGCATCGGCACGAAGGAATCCGCCGGCCGATCCGTTCGCGTCCCAGACGCCCAGACGACGCCGGCGACCGGCATCAGAGAATCCGGTGATGTCCGAGACCTGCCGCGAGAACGTGCCGTTCCACGCGTTGAACTGCGCGAAGTGATCGCCGAGAACGACGCCGCCATCATTGCCTACGAGGTAGCTCATGTCAGGAACCCTTTATCGCGGTGAGCCTGAACCGCGACGACGTTTCAATCGCGTCATCCTGCATCGCAGGGACGCCGCGTGATTCGGCTCGAATCACGACCCGATCATATCCGGTAGCCGTAAGCGTCTTGTTGTCGAGCATGGCGTGCAACTTCTCGGCTGATCCTGCCGCGACATCCAGTCCGGAAGCGTGCGCGTGATACTGCATCACCTCTATCTCGTACGTCTCGCGATCGGTTCCAAAGGTCTGCTCGATATCGGCGCGAACGATGCCATAGATCGCGAGCGGAAGCGTTGTATCAGCCGGAGCCTCGTTCACGTAAACGCGTCCTCCGAGGCCCTGAAACCAGGAAGTTGCAGCGGTCTCGGCGATACCTGCTGCGATTGACTGCAAGAGCGCTTGCATCAGAGTCGCCCCAGGTTGAGCTTGCGGATCTGCTCGTTCACGTAGTCGCTGAGGATCTGCACGGCCTGCGGCGCGATCTTGTCGATTGCCGGCTGCACGTATGGCCTAGCGTCGATCCTTGCCGTGCCGTATTCAAGAGCGGCCGCGTACTTCTTGTTTGATCCGATGCGATAGCCGAGACGGCGTCCGGTCGCGATGCGATTCGGCGCTCCCTGCCATGAACGGCTCAGGTCGCCGGTTTGCTTTGCCGGCGGCTCGCCTGGACGACTCGATCGTCGCAGGCTGCGCGGATAACGAACGCCATTACCGGCTCCAGAGATCGACACTTTGATTGTCGTCTGCAACGTCAAAGCCAAGCGTGATAGACCGCGATCCATGCCACGTAGCACGGCCTCAGCGATCTCGTTTGGATCGAAGTTGTGTAGAGCATCAGCCACGCGGCAGATCCTCTTCAAGCGTCGCGATCAGGTGATACAGGCCGTCCGCTGTCGAGCGATCGTCAGGCACGCGTACCGAATCGACGCGGTACGTGCGAATCTCGCTGGCGATCGTGACCGCGAGCAGGTCATTCGCCTTTAGATCCTGCGAGCCGTCACAGTAGAGCGTAGCGCCAAAGCGCACGTTCTCGCGACCGTAGCGGAGCGCAACGCCGCCAGACCCGATCTGGAGGTAGCCGGTTATGGCTGCGGTCGCCGTGCCGGCCGTAGTGGATTGAGCCGCGCCGCCGGCCGCATCGCGAATCCAGACCGGACGCGTCCTGGTCATCGTCCGACCATACGCCGAGATCAGCGATCCGATGCTCATCGGATGCGAACCCTCGCGCCGAGCATTGATCGGATTTGCTGCACGAGAACGCCGCGAGCCGCAAGGCTGTACGAGTAGTCGCCGAGACTCTCGCTGGTAACGCCGAGATCCTTCTTGCGATCTCGATACATCGTCGCAGCGGTCTCCAAGCACGCCTGCTCAATGTCGAACGGCACGACATCGACGCCGCCGTTGTAGGCCACGAGGACCGAACGATACTCTGCCGGGAACTCGGTCGCCCAGTGATCGCTCGGGAACGCGTCCGAGACCATCGAGATGATGCCGGCCTCCTGATCGACGCGGAGGTCGGCGGTCGTGTCCCAGGCTGCGGAAAGATAAGCCGTTGTCGTGAGCACGTTCACGCCGACTCGCGGATGCAACTGGTACGCGGAGAAGTCTTCGATGGCCGACGCATCAAATCCTGTGACCGTGTTGATGTGCGTCGCGAGTTCGGCGGTTGTCTCGTGGTTCGTGAACTGCACCTGCTCCGTCGATTCAGATCCAGTCGCCGTTACGCGGAAAAGCCTGATGTGGCTCGGCGTCACCTCGACCGTCGCGATGATGTCTGTCGATCCGGCCGATGCCGAGACGCTAAGCGCATTCTGCGAGCCGAACGCGACGTACTTCACGTGATTGATCGGGCGCACCTTTACGCCGATCTGATCCGTTCCGAGGCTATCGTGCCATTCGTACAGGTTGCGTGACTTGATCGGTCGGCCTAGGATCGACTCGATGAGCGCCGAGGCCCGGTCGATGGATCGCTCCAAAATCGTCTCGTCGATCGCGACTGCGATGCCAAGGTACGATTGAAGATTCGCGAGCGTGGTCAGTGAGTTCGCATCGACGGCCATTCAAGTCCTCGCGTATGCCGGCTTCCCGCTGGTGACGTACTCGTTATGGTACTGGTGCCTTGCGGCGAATCTGTCGTCAGGCCACGAGATCATCACCTGCATATGACCGATGCGGACGCGGTTCGCCTGCCAGACCTTGTAGCCGGCTCGCTTCCACTGTCGCCAGAACTGGATGTCGTCGTCGATTCGGCCTTCGCCCCAGGTGCCGTCCGGAGCAGGCTGCCCGTGAAACCACGGTAGCGGCAGGCTTCGCAGGGCGCTCGCACGAATGAGCGTAAGGCCAAAGTGCGCCGTTGCGACTTCGAGCGCCGGCGCGTTTACCTCCTCGGCCGTGAGCGACGTACGCGGATTGCCTTCGGCGTCCTCGCAAGTGATAAGGACCGTCTGTCGCTCGCGTCCGATCTGCATCGCCGCGATCGCGTCGAGGTTCCGTTCCGTCGCAAGACGGTAAAGCGCGATCACGTCCTCCTTCTGGAAGATCGTGTCATAGTCGAGCGTAAGTACCCATTCGCAAGACGGCTTCTTCAGCGCTTCGGCGAAGAGGCGCGAAAGGCACTGGCCCCAGAATGCCCCGGTGTGCTTCGTGATATTGATCTTGAGCGGGATCAGCGCTCCGATCGCGCAGAACATATTCTCGGTCCACGCAAGCCGGGGCATCGAGATCAGCGCTTCCACGTTCGGCAGCGTGTTGATCGCAGGCAACTTCCGGGCCGCTACTCCAATCGTCCATTGCCCTTCGCCTTCCGACCACGCCTGGCAGTCCTCAAGGCCGGCTTTCCGAAGCGTCTCGATGAGCTTCGTCCGATTCCACAGCGAGCCGTGCTCTCCGATCTTCCCGCAGACGATCGGCTCGATCTCGTGGCTCGTGCCGCTCTTGTAGGCATC
>Ga0049081_10000405_pt1 | contig 16518 bp, 8 predicted proteins | sample GreLakmeER78MSRF_FD_66717 | JGI IMG/M metagenome (GOLD analysis project Ga0049081, IMG submission 66717) | Freshwater lentic microbial communities from great Laurentian Lakes, MI, USA - Great Lakes metaG ER78MSRF | ecosystem: Environmental > Aquatic > Freshwater > Lake | place: Great Lakes...
CTCAAGCCATTGGCTGAGGAGTATGTGCGTGTCAAGCCTATTCTGAAACGTGCTGAGGAAGAAGCACGAGTTGCCAAGCTAACTCCGTATGAGTATGCGTTGGGCATGGAGCCTGAGGAGATTGGGCAGGCACCTGCTGAGCCTGAGCTGTATGAGCAGCAGATTGCCGCGCCGCCTGAGGCACCGAAGGCAGAGGATATTGCAGCAAAGTATGCCGCCGAGAGCATTCAGTTGGCCAATGAACAACAGATGGCCGGTGAAAAAGGCCCCAACGAAGCCGTTGCCGACTATGTCGCATACCTGATGCGCAACCCCAACTTGGCTGAGCAGGTTGAAAGAAGTAGATTGCAGTTACCCGGTTTACCTGCTGGTGTGCGTAACTCTGCCGTGTTGGACGCGTTGAAGTTGCAGCTTGCGCCCATGCGCAAAGAGAAGACAACAGCAGAGAGAACCGCCTTTGAGCAGGAGATGGAGACACGCAAGGCAGCGTTCGGTGTTACCAAGCCAGAGAAAGAAACGCCAGAGGTGCAGGCATTCACTTCGTACATGGACGACCTCAAGAACCAGCGCAACGACGTTGGTGATGACATGTTCTTCAAGTACATGGTCGAGCCAAAGCTGGAGAAGATCAGTAAGGGTAAACCCCCAGTCATAGCGGTGAACGCTGCGTTGATGCCATTGAGTCAACCTAAACAAGCAGAACGCGCACGTACCAAGATTAACGAACTGCTTGACCAGATTGATACCGCCCAACAAGAACGTGATGCCGCACTGCGGTCAAATAACCAAGACGCTGCAACAGCGGCGTTTGAAAGAGGTAACCAAGCGTTGGAGCAGATCAACGCTTTTGCCGAAGACGTGCCTGCTGGAGAATTGACAAAAGGAAGGTTCCCCAGCGCCAAAACAAGCCCACAAGCCAGCATTTACGCCAAAGAAGTGCTGCGTGTACGCAATGAACAAAACACGGCTTTAAACGTTATTGAAGACAAGCTTGATCGACTGCGTCGCGGTGATGCACTGGGTAAAGAAGGCGTAGAACCCGGCAAAGGCGTGGCCGCTGCGTCTCCTGTGGTGTTGGCCAAGCAAGCTGAGGAAGCCCGTGGTCAGTACATATCTGCCGTGTTGGAAGAAGCTGCTATTCACCGCCGTATTGCGGGTAAACCGTCATTGAGTTACGACGAAGCAATCAAGGCCGCGTCGCGCATTCATGATGTGGTGGGTGAATGGATTGATCGTTCAAAAGTAAAACCCGTACAGAAATTTACGGAAAAACCCAAATATGAAGAAGTAATTGTGCAACCTGCGCAGAAACGCGCAGGTAAGATTATTCGAGGCGCAATTACTGAACGTAGATACAGTGAGACACCGCCGTCTAAAGTTCCTGCTGGGGCATCTAGCACAGGTGAATGGGTTAAAAAACCTACACCGGTGTTTACCGCTTTAGAAGCACAAATTAAACCAGTAACGAATGTGGATTCTGCCGCTGCTGCACTAGACGTTAGGACTAATGCGGTTATCAGAAAACAAATAAAAGAATTGCTGGACAAAGGCACGCTTCCGTTTGTTTGGGAATTTGTTGATACCCGCCCGATGGCAGAGCAAATTAAAGAAATGCCCGCCAGCAACAAAGAAATCAAGCATTTCAAAGCGCAGATTGCCAAAGTTGTTGACAGCTTATCCCAACTGCCATCGCAGGTTTCACGTGAAACACCAATACTGAAGCAGCAGTTTGCGGCCACCGAAGCTCAGAAGGTTGCCGAAGCTCGCGGTGAAACAGCCAAGACGGCTGGCGGAGAACTACGCCGCCTGCGTGAATACGTGGGCAACATGATCGACAAAGCGCTGACACGCAACCCACCGGAAGAAATACAAAATTCACTGGAACGCGTCAAAGAAATCATCGACGACGGCAAAGCCAGTAAAGAGTTGCTTGACGCAGCCCAGAATCAAGCCGCACGCATTCTGCGTGGCGAAGACCTTGGCAAGCAGGTGTACACAAAACGTGAAGCTGTCCCCGGCAAACGCGTTGTAGAGAATGTCCCCGGCAGAGAAGCTGAGACACGCTTTGGGGAACGCGGGCGCACATACAAGTCCGTGGGGTATGAAGCCGAATTGGCACCCGAGGGTAGCGCACTGCGTGAGCTTCAAGATGCCATAAAGCTGTATGAACGTACAGCCCAAGAAGGTGAGATTGCTGGTGAAGGCGCAGCAGGTCAAGGCCAGTTGTTCCCTGAGACCCGCAAAGACATTGGTTATATCCGTGCCACTCCCGCCAACTTTGCCAAATCCCCACAGATCAAGCCTGTGTGGGAAGCGCTGGATCAAGCACGCAAGCTCAAGGCAAAAACAGAAGCCAACCAAAAAGCGCGTTCTGCCAAAGACAAACAAGGCGTTGAGCAAATTCAGGCGTTGCAAAAACAGATTGACGCTATTAAAAACAACATGAAGTTTTTCCTGACTAAGTCAGGAGACTTTAATTTGGGGCTTTACACAAACGTAGACATTGCAAAAATGTTTGTGACGTACCCTGAAGCAGGAATTACAAAAGAAGATAAAGCATTGATGGATCAGTATTTGGCCATTGTGCGAAACATCTTTAACCAAAATTACAACCCGTCAATAAAGCAAACGCAAGAAAGCAACTCAAGGTTGGCCAAAAAGATTTTTGACGGACTATCTGCTATTTACACACCAGAGCAGATGGAGTATGTAAGAGATAAACTAATTCCAAACTTCAACGAAAAAATAAGACCTGAATACCTTATACGGCTTAAAGAAGCACAGCAAGCTGTAGCTTTGGGCCAACGTCTTGAGAACGCAAACAATCGTTTGGTTGAGTTTATGCAAGACAGCAACGACGTTGTGCGTAAACAAGCCGAAGAAAGCCGCAGCCTTACTGACCCGTTACTAGACAAAATAAAACTTATTAAACAAAGTTTGCGTGGTTCGTTGTTGTTGACTGACGGGGAACGCGCCGCAATTGATTCTGAAGAAAAGTTGATTGCGCAACGTGGCGCATACAAAGACGCTATGGCCAAGGCGATGGGCAAAGCCCGTCAACGCCTGTCTGATACGTTGGGTGAATTGCTTGATCCTGAGATCGAACGCGCACGTCGTGCTTTGAAAGCCGCTAAGACACGTCTGGCCACAGTTGAGTCGCAAATTGAAGCGGCAAAGAAAGAAATGACTGAGGGTACTGGCCAAGCGCCAAACCTGATTAACAACTTGCAGAAAGTGCAAGGGCTTGTTGAGAACATTGAGAAAGCTGAAACAGAACTGGCCGACTTGCAAGAAGCTCGCTTTGGTGAAATTGAAAACGACGTTGTTGCCACCGAAGCCATGCTGGACAAAGACCTCAAAACAGAGCGTGAGTATTTAGAACTGCTTGAGCGTCAATTGGCAGACATGCGCAAGGAGCCTTTGACCGCTGTTGAACTTGGTGGTCGTGGCGAATTGGGTAAGTTGAAGTATCCGTTCTCTGCGCAGCGCGTAGAGTCACAAGTAAAAGCACAGCAAGCTGCGGTTGATGAAGCACAGAAGCGTGCAAACGAATTCCAAAAAGATGTGGAAGTCTGGTGGCCTAAGGTTACTGCTGCGTTCAAGAAGGATGGCATCAGCGTCAAAGACTTGCCCGGCGCAGTGTTTGAGAAAGGCCGCAAAGTTGCGGACATCAGCACGCCGGAACAAAAGCGCCTTGATGATTTGCGTGACAAAGGTGTGCAAGCCGCAAAAGAAGTTGACGAAGCCGCAGTACTTCAGCGGGTCAAAGACAAACAAATTGAAATGTTTGATGATGAAATCTTTGACGCACGCGGTGAAGTGCAATCGTTCATGGGGCCAGAAAACATGGAGCAGTTGGCCGACATCATGGCCGACCCCAAAACCACCAACGTCAAACGCGTACAGGCAACCCTCAAGCTGGGCGCTATGCAGAAGCTGGCTTCGTTGGAAGCACAGAAAGAAGTTTTTCTTACAGGCAAACCTGCACCAACACCCAAGGCAGCTACTGTGCCGAGCACTTCTGCGTTGGCGGCGGCTAAGCCATTCCGTACTGGGTCAGGCGTAGCGAAAGCGTTTACTCCAGCAGAAATGGATGAGATGGATCGCGCTGATATACGCGATGCCAACGAGCTGGCCAAAAAGATTTTGGGTACCAAAGCACCCCAGCTGAAAGAGCCAAGCAAACGCAAGCAAGGCAAGATGATTGACCCCAACATAGGGTTGTTTGATGATTTTGAGTTCTCCCGTGGCACACCAGTTAAAGGGCTGACCAAGGCTGAGCTTGAAGCCGAACTCACCGCCGGTATGGGCGAGCCTGTTACTGGCCGCAAAATAGAAGCAATGGTGTCCAATAAATTGGCGGTGTATGAGAGTGTTCAAGATTTCCTTGACAAGCAACCAAAATTAAAAGGTGTAGGTAAGTCCAAATACGACGGTTTAATTCCAGCAGACGCCAAAGGTTTTGTGCAAAACGGCAAGGCCGTACTGTTTGCCAACAACATTGGTAAGGGCCACGGACTGGGCGTACTGCTCCATGAAGTTGGCGTGCATTTGGGATTCCGCAACTTCTTTAACGAAGGCCAGTACAACGCGCTGGTTAAGACAGTCAAGAACTGGGCAAACAAAACTGAAGACTCAATGGAAGCGCGTGTTGGTAAAGCCGCCGTGCGCAGGGTTCAGGCTGCTAACACTCCACCACACCAGATTGACGATGAGTTGTTGGCATACGCTGTTGAAGAAGCCATGCAGATGGGCGTAGAGCCTGTTGGCGTTAAAGGCGGCAACGCAGTCAAAAACTGGTTGAAGATGGTGGTGGACGGGTTCAAGAAAGCGCTTGAGAAGTTTGGCATCACTTCTAAGAACTTGACTGCTGGAGATTTGGTTAATTTTGCCTACGGCGCAGCACACCTTGAACTCAAAGGAACTTGGCACGGCACAGGCGTTAGTTTTGACATGTTTGACCATACGTATATGAACACGGGTTCAAAAGCCCAAGCATATGGTTGGGGAACATACCGCGCACAGAAGTATGGCACTGCCGACAGTTACCGTATAGAAGCAGTTACAAAAACAGGTGGCCTGTATGACCAATGGGTTGACCGCCCTGATATACAAGCATGGCTTCAAACACAAAGACCTGAATTTACAGGTAAATTGCCAGCAGGTATTCCAGAACAGTTTTTGAATATGCCTTTGCGCGAAGCTAATAACGCGTACAGCGGTCAAAACCCAAATAAAATTTTTAAAGAAGCTGTGCAAGGCGAAATTGAAAACATTGAAGAGGAAAGAAAAAAGTTTTCTAATTTAAGTAGTGCGCCTCGTGCAGCACAAACAACACCGGCGCGAACTGCGACACCTATAACAGCAGCACAAGTCAGGGCAGCGGCAGCACCTGCACGCGTAACTGCCAGACCTATAACTGCAACACCAGTTAGAAACTACGGGTACGGGCCTGTAACTAAACCTTTAAGTTGGCGTGTGGAGTGGATGCAGGGGTTGTCTGACGCAGAAGTAGATAAAAAAATTGAAGAGCTTAAAAAATTTGCAGAAACTGCTGACGAACATTTAAAAGCGGTTAATCAATTTCCTGTTTATAAAGGCAAAGAGTACATTGAGTTGTACAAAGCGTACCCCACTGCCGCAAAGGTCATACACGCATTTGACAAAATGATGGATGCCAACCAAGGCACACCACCGTCTTGGAAAGAAGCTATTGCCAGTGTGAAAGCTGAAGCAAGCAAAAATGTAAAAGATTTTGGGGAGTTTTTTGAACGCTTTGCTTACGGGAAAGACCCATACACAAAACAAGTGTATGACGAAGCAAAAGAAACTTTACGTGATATTGACGCGTTTGATATAAACGACTTTACGTACAACCCTCCGTCTGGGCCACCTGTGCCTGAGCCAGCGGGTTACATAATGCGTACTTTGCATACGCGTCCTGAGAACGAGTACGTTCTTTATGACAGCCACGCAGACAAACAACCGGAAGTTGTTAAAGATGCGTTCAAACGTATCTACGATGGTTTAGATAAAAAACAGCAAGCAGTATTTAACCGTGCAATAGGCCATGTACGGCCAGATCAGCAAAACGGGCGTGACTTGTATAACGCTTTAAGTGCCGTGCTTGAACAGGGCGGTATGCCTAGTGAGTTGTGTGACATGTTCACATCTGAAATGCTGCATGCCGAAGGTGTTGCGGGTATTAAGTTTTTTGATGGCGTGTCAAGATTTTCTGCTACGGGTTTAGGAGTACCCGGTACATACAACTACGTTGACTTTGGTGACAAAGATGAAGGTGCGCAGATCATTGCCACCGACATCAACCCAATCAATCAAACACAACCAATGCAAAAAAGCGAGATATTGTTCTCGCGTTCAGAAGAGTTCACAAATCCTGAACTTGCCAAACAGGGTGAATTTATTAAGAAAATTGTGGCTACAGACAAAACGTTGTGGCAAAAAATAAAAGCCAACTTAACAGGTCTGGCTTTTGAGACACAGCTTGTGGATAGGTTTGCAGGCTTTGAGCGTTTGGCCAAATACATGGATGCGGTCAAGGGAACGCAGATGCTGTATTACTTGCGCATGTACGACCAGCGCATGAACTTTGTGTCCCAAGCAGTATCCAACGGCGCACCGGCAATCGTGGAAAAGACAAGAGCTGACGGCAAGATTGAGCGCTTGCTTGAGAGCAAAGAGAGCGCCAACATACACAACGTTGTGCAAATTCTGAAAGATGCGCAGCCTATGGTTGGCAATGCGGAAGCGGTAAACCGTGTGTTTACTTTGTACATGGCGGCTATCCGTGCAGACAACAAAGGTTTGGCTTCGTTGAACTTTGGTGAAGACGTTACACAAGCGTTGCTTGATAAAACTATGGCCGCCGTCAAAAACACCCCCGGCTTAGAAAAAGTTTTGAAGCAAGCAAAAGACGAGTACAACGAGTACAACCGCAACTTAATTGAGTTTGTTGTTAGCACTGGCGCACTGTCAAAAGAAGTTGGTAAACGTTTGGTTAGAGAAAACGACTACATACCGTTCTATCGTGAACGCAACGGCGTAGCCGAACTTTTAATTGGTGGCGAGTCTCCTATCCGCATTGGCAGTATTGCCGAACAGCCGTACCTGCATGAGCTTGTTGGCGGCGACAGGCCCATCCTTGACTTCATGACAAGCTCGGTGCAAAACACCAATTTGTTGATGGACATGGGCATGCGCAATCTGGCTACCAAGAACGCTGTGTTTGAGTTGGTTGATCTAAAAGCCGCTAAGTTTGTGAAGATGTCTGCTGGCCCTGACGTTGTTAAATTCCGTGATGACGGTGAAGATCGTTACGCTGTTATTGCTACCGAGAAGGTCAAGATCGGCAACAAAGAGTTTGATACCGGCGTACCCGCCGACATACTGGTCAAAGGCATGGAGGGCATTCCCACACAGATGCCCGCAATGTTGCGCGTCATGGCTTTCCCAGCACAGATATTACGCAAAGCTATTACCCTCAGCCCTTTATACACAGCCAAACAGTTGTTCCGTGACTCCGTGGCCGCGCCTATTGTTTCTGGCGCAGACTTCATGCCTGTCATTGGTGCGTTGAAAGAAATTAACTCCGCTACCAAAAAGACGCTTGAGCGCCGTGGTGTTACCGGAGGCCAGCAGTTTGTTGGTGGTGCCGAGGACTTGACCAAGATTCTGCGTGATGTGTCTGAAGGTAAGCCGGGTTGGATGACTGCGCTCGGTAAGCTTGAAGCCATGAGCATGGAGGCAGATGCCACAACACGTCGTGCGCAGTACAACAGCTACATTGAGCAAGGTCTGTCTGAGATGGAGGCAACGTTGCTGGCGCTGGAGTCCATGAACTTTAACAAGCGCGGCGCGTCACCCTCAATCCATGTGGCCAACTCCCTGATACCTTTCTTCAACGCACAGATTCAAGGTCTGAACGTGTTGTACAAAGCGTCTATGGGCAAGATGCCATTCAACGATCAGTTGCGTATTCGTGAAAAAATGATGCAGCGTGGTGCCATGATGGCTGTTGCCAGCCTCGCCTACGCCGCCATAATGGAGGACGACGAAGCGTACAAGAACGCAACGCCCGATCAGAAATACGGCAACTGGTTTATCCGTGTGCCGGGTTTAGACGAACCCATCAAACTGCCTGTGCCTTTTGAAATTGGCTACATCTTCAAAGCGTTGCCCGAGGCGTTGTACAACAGCATGGTCAGTGAGCACGGTGGTGAGGAAGCAGTCAAAGCTTTCAAACAAATCCTTCTCCAGACAATTCCCGGTGGCTCGTCTTACGGCATCCCACAGATCATGAAACCTGCCATCGAGGCAGGTCTTGGCAAATCGTTCTACACAGGTCGGGACATCTTGTCTGCGCGGGAGAAAGAGCTGTTGCCTGAAGAACAGTTCCGCGCCAACACATCCGAGTTGGCCAAAGGTATTGGTAAAGCATTTGGCATATCCCCAATTGTGTTTGAACAACTTGTCAGCGGCTACACCGGCACTATGGGGCTTGCGTTCATGCACGCACTGAGTGTGGCCGCGCCTACGGATGAGAGTCCTGAGAAAGCCGTTAAACGTTTGTCGGAGTACCCAATTCTTGGCGGTGCGTTCCAACCAAATGACGCTGGGGGCATCATCAACAGCGTGTATGAGCGCATGAACGAAAACATCAAAGTCAAGCAGTCGTTCGACAAGATGGTTGAAGAGGGACGCATGTCGGAAGCCAAGGCGTTGTTGCAAAGACGAGGTAACGAGTACTTGCAGGCGGAAATGGCGTACAGCTTTAAGAGCGACATGAACAAACTCACTCAGGCTGAACGGGCGATTGCGGCATCAAACATGTCACCTGAAGCCAAGCGTGAGCAGCTTGATAAAATCAGGAAGATAAAGATCGCCGTTGCTCAAACGGTGAGAGAGGTTTCCGATAAAACCATACGCCTAGCAACCCCTTTCTGATGCCAACAAAAGCTTGGGTGCGGTACTTGTAGGGAATTGAGGCGCGTAGCCCCAATTCCTTTACTTTCTCAACATCTAAACCGGGAACAAAAAACCCCTCCCCCGGTTTAAGTGTCGCCCACGGATAGATTGTTTCCATTGAACTGTTCTTCCTCAAAAGTTATGTGCATAGCGTTGACACGCATGGACGGGCCGTTGGTCTTGCCCAGCATATCTTTCTTGGAATACTTAACGCGGAACATCTTCTCCATCTGCTTCTTGAAGTCGTCGTAGCTGAAACTCATGCTGACGCAGTGCTTCCTGAGAAGCTGTTCCTCAATGTAGTACTCCCTGAACCCCTCCGCAAGCGTCCCGTGCTCAACACGCCCAAGTACTTTTGATCGGGTGAGTGACTTGTCAACAGCCTCACCATCCCCCCATGCAGCCATAAGGCGGCCTTCAGCTTTCTTGATAATGATGAAGCTTCCGTAGTTGTCTCCGGTGTAGGCATTCAACACATCCTCAGCGGTGCGCACACTGCCACGGATAATTCCACGGGCTTTCTCAACAATGACTCTGAGAGCGTCAATGACTTTCTGCACCTCTACATCAATGATATTGGCGTAGTCTCTGCGAAGAAGCACAGCAGCCGCAACAATAACGGTGCAGCCAGCATGCCAGTAGCGTTCGTCGTCGTCAAAGTTCAATACCTTTTTCAGGTGCTTGTGTGTTTTCTTCACAACCTGTTCTGCTATGTGCTGGTTCTTTGTAAGCCATCTAATCCACGCTTCACCAGCTACGCCGTAGTTGTGTTTCATCTGCAACAAGATTTCACGTTCTTGCGGAGTCCATTCCAGCTTAATGTTTGGATTCCATTCCAGCATACGCAAAAGCTCACCGTTTGAACTGAACTTCCTTGCCCCTGCCATATAGTCTGTCAGGCTTTCGTTGGAAGTCATGGTGCAGGTTGTCTTCCATGTCGTGTTGTTGATGCGTTCCTTGTTCGCACCGGACTCCATACGCTCCTTGCCCTGCGCTTCAGCAAAGTCAAAGATAAACGTTGGTGCCCATTCCATGTTGGCACGTTGGGTGTTTGTAATCTCATCAATCAGAAGCGGCATGCTGTTGAGCAGACCCGCACGTTGCTGCATCGCAACCGGAGATGTTCCCTTGCCTGTCCTGTACCGCAGTGGGTGTCCCCAAACGCCAGCCTTCGCACTCAGAACCAGTGACTTACCAGTACCAGAATGGCGTGAGCCGATGTGCCACACGAAGCCCTCATACTCAGTGAACCGCATCAAGGGCGAACCGAACGAGTCCAGACACACAGCTAACGCCGTCTCCATGTTTGGTTTGTTGACAAATATGGTTTGCCACAACTCACGCCACTTATCGATACTGCCAGCCCCAGATGTGTTGCGGTTGATGTTCTCAAGGCCGGGCATCGGGACGCGGGTCTCTCCACCATCTTTACTGAACACGCGGTGGTTGTAAACAAAGCTGTCGTTCTCTTGCCAGCCACACTGGTACGGGACAACAATCGGTTTCTTGGACTGCGATGCCTCGCCTACACAGGCGCGGACATACTCATAGAGCTGTTTATCGAAGCCCGCAAATGTGCACACGATGTTTTGACTAGCTAACCATTTGAGCGTCTCGTCTTTGCTCACGATTGATTTCTGTGGGAAGTTAAGTGTGAACACGCCTTCGGGACGCACAGCGGCCATGTGAACCAGATGGTCGTCCTCCATCTTGAGCAGGTCAACCACAAACAAGTCGTACGGAACAAGCTGAACAGTCTTCTTGGATTTCTTGCCGTCCTCATCTTCTTCTGTCTTGACGAAGTACACGCCGCCGTTCTCGCCGTAGCTGTAACCGCGTGGTGGCATTGGGCGTTTAACTGCGTCAATGTGTTCTGGGGCATCGCCGTCTTCTGCATCCTCAAGCGCAAAGAACTCTTCTTCAACAAAGTCTTCGCTTACAGTGGTCATCGGGATGACCTTCTCTGTGTTGTCAGCTCTGATCTCACGCCCAAGAATCAACGGGTTTGTGATCTTCCCCCAGTGCGGACACGCGGTACAGATGCCGGGGTTCAGAGAGTCCATTGCCGCGCAGGAGTACGGCCCTTTTATCTCAGCCAACTTCTGATTCATCCTGTCCGACGTGTATGGGTGCAACTCAGACAACCACACAGCTTTCTCAGCGCCATCATCACAGACCTTCGCCCACGACAGCAACGCTCTCCAGATAGGTTCTTTGCCGTCCTCTTGGGCGGTGGCGACATAGTCAGCAATCTGGGCGCAGTGCGGTTGGAACTCATCAAAGATTGTGCGGCTGTTCTGCATCATCTTTACTTGAGCGGCAGTCTTGGCATTCTTCGGCCTCGCCCCCGGCAACATGATCGGGTCAGGTTGCGGCACTGCTTTTTCTTTGAGGTTGGTGTTTATGACTTCAGCAAACGCATCGAAGTCAAACAGGTCGCCTTCCATCAACAGCTTTACAGGAAGTGGTACGGCATACTTCTTCTTATGGTTCATAGTGCCCGGCACACGCATCAACCGCGCCGCATCTGCGGTGACATTCATGTCGATGACCATGCCTTCTTGTTTGCACAGAAGTTTTATGTTCTGCGCAACAGGTCGCCATTCAGCAATCGTCATGTCGCGTGTGATCGGCCAGTAGCAGTGAAGCCCACCACCAGAACCAACAATCCACGGCTTGCCAAGCTTGTCCAGCCCGACCTTGACCATGAATGCGTCCAGCGCCAGCACAGCTTCTTTTTTTGATGCGTAACCATCCAAGTCAACAAAGAAAGACTTTATGTGCGTGGCTTTGTCAGCCTCACGCTTGTTGCCGTTGAAACAAGAAACCGCATAGAAGATGTCGCAATGGTCAGCGTTCCAACTGTCTATGTGGGGTTGCAGTTCCTCAATTGTGTCCTTGAACACATGTTGTTTTTTTCTTGTGAGTTCTACCGCACAGTACGAGCCTAAACCCGAAGACGGCAAAACCACCGCTAGGAACTCGAGCGGAGTCATGTCTATCCTTTGGTTTATTTGAAGTCGTCGTTTGCGTGTTCTACGCCTTGCTCAAAACCTTCTTCAAACCCATCTTGGAAGATTTTCTCGCGGGCATCAATCAAGTCAGCCAAGCGTTCAACAAGTGTCTCAACCCACTCAGGCGTGACTTTGTCGAAACCAATAATGTATGTGTAACGTAGAAGTTCGTTGTTGCTCAGTTGTTTAGGTTGAACGCCTTGCATGTTTTTCTCCAAGCCTCATCGGCTGTGCTTGATGTTTGTAGAATTTTGAGAAGTGAGCTTGCCGCTGGTCGGTAAGCTACAAACACTTCACCACCACCGAACCAGTTATAAACAGATTGGCGTGAAACGCCAAGTGCTTGAGAGATTCGTACGACAGAGAAGTTGTGGTGAACAGCCCAGCGCCCCAGTTGGTTACCCAACGTCTTAGGCGCTTTCATGACCATGTTTATTGTTTGTTGTGAGTAAGCCATGTTGTGAGGGGCCGAAGCCCCGTCCTCCTCAGTTTTCTTCCCAATCGTCAACCATAGCCGCCAAGTTTGATTTCTTGACAGGCACGGAACTCGGTTTCTTCTCTTCCTTACGCACAGTAGGCTCTTCGCTTTCTTCCTCTGCGACAGGCGCGGCTTTGGCTTTCTTTGCCTTGGGTGGGGGTGCTGGGGGTTCTTCTTCCTCCGCTTCCTCAACCACGACAGGACGCTTACCAGCAATAGCCAGAGGCGCTGGGGCAGACACAGTAGTCTGCTTGGGCACTGACATTGCGATAGCGCGTTTGGCTTCTGGTGAGTCAGACTGCTTGACGATTGTTTCGTACTCGTCTTCGTTCAACCAACGCATCTCTTTGAAGAACAGCTTGGGGCTTTCCGACTTGGTATCGAACTTCAAGCGTGTCACAACCAAGCTGGGGTCGATTGGTTCTTGTTGCGCCATCAACCATTTGATGTACGCCTGTAATGGGCGGTTCTCACCTTCGCCATCACCAAAGATTGATTTGGCTGGCAGCGTCAACTGAAGAATGTCGCCTTCCATGTCGTTGGCCAACACTACAGCAACGCGTTGCTGGTAGCGGCATGCGCGGCTGTTACCCAGACCAGACCCTGCAATATTCTGTGGGCAGTCTTTGCAACTGGAGTGCTGCTTGTTGCCAGCATCAATAGACGGGGTCTTACCATCAGCAGACCAGCAGTCAGGCGCAGACACTTCGCCATCGTATGCCTTGGCATAAAACACGCGTCCGATTTCAGGCGCGGCGGCAACGAACACAACGTCCAGATAGCGCTCTTCGATTGAGGCAATTTCTTTACCGCCGCTGTATAAGCGGAACACGCCGCCCTTGATTGAGATACGCTTGGTGGTATCTACGTTGTTGCCAGCCAAAGCTTTGGCTACTGAGGACAAGCCCTCACGATTCTTTGCAAACGCTGGTACGTTTGCTTTGTTAAAAAGCGTCACATTGGTCATGTGATATTTCTCCTGATTACTTGGTTGGTTTGCGAACAGAGATTGCGTACTCAGTCAATGAGTTCAATCCGGGTGGTACGAGGCCGGGGTTATCTTCAAGGAATGTTGCCATATTGGTCTGCGCAATACGCTTCTCCAACAAATCAACGGCTTCGTGTTGAAGCACGAATGTCTTGAATGAATCCCAGTCTTGTGTGTTGTAGCGTGTCTTTGTGGACAACACTACAGTGCCTTGGTCAGTGCGCACAGAGGACACGCCCAGTGCAAGCATCTGATCTTTGAGGGCAATCTTCACGGTGTCTTGCTGCCGTTTGATTTCCTCAACTTCGTTTTCGTACGCTTGAGTCAGCTCTTGAATTCGAGCCGCCATCTTACGGTACACCTTTGCCAACTTGTCCATTGGGACAGTGGCCAATTCATTGCTCTCCTCTTGCGGGGGAGCGTCATCATCGACTGTTGCAGTCATTTGCTTCTCCTGTTTTTTTGTCTAACGTTTAACATCATACACGGAACAAAACCAAACACAACTCCTTTCTTTAAATATTTTTAACTTCGCTGTCGAACATATCAACCAACAACTTGTGGTCGTTTACTTTACCGGCCATTGCCGTGAATAGTTTTTTCTCAATAGGGCTTGATTCAATGTGTACCACAGTAACTTTGTCAGAGTCTTGACCTTTCCGATCTGCGCGGGCAATACACTGTGTGTACATCTCCACGCTCATCAGCGGGCCAAAAAACACCACGGTGTCAGCGGCAGTTAGGGTAATCCCGTGGGCGGTTGCTTGTGGTTGCAAGACAAGCACGCGTATCTTGTCAGTGGTCTGGAAGTCGCCAATGATTTGCCCACGCTTGCTGGCGCTCACGTCGCCGTGAATTTGTCCCACGGCATAGCCCTGCTTGGTCAGATGCGTAACGATGGTAGCTATGCTGGAGCGGAACAACGCGAAGATTATGACCTTACGTTCTGTCTCCTCAAGCACTTCGTCGAGCACATGCAAACGCGGAGATGCGTCGAACTCAACAACCTCCCTGTCGTCTGTGTAGGCGGCACCACATGATATTTGTAGCAACTTGTTTACCGCAACACCGGCGTTAACTGCGCTGATTATTTCTCCCGCCGCACGCACCATCATCTGTTCTTTCAACAGCCTGTAGTACTTGTTCTGTTGCGGTGTCATCGGTACTTCACGCGTTACTGTGATGACTGGCGGTAAGTCAAGGCACTGCCCTTTTGTGAAACGGATTGCTGGTTGCAACGCTTCGTACACAAGCGACCTTGCGTTGTCTTTGGGTGTCCACTTGAACATGGTTATCTTGTTCATCACCTTGTCGCGCCACGCTGTTTGGAACTTGGGCACACCGCTTGGGTTAACCAATCGTGCAAGGCCGTACGCATCAACAGGCGACTGTGATGCTGGAGTGCCTGTCATCATCCACAGATATGTCTCAGGTTTGATGATGGATGCCAGCGCCTTCCAACGCCGTGTTGATGGGTTCTTGTATGCGTTGGCCTCATCGACGATCACCAAGTCAAAGCGCCCATCATTACGTATCTCATCAGCAATCAGGTTCAACCCATCGTAGTTGGCAATGACGATTTCGTAGTCACGTTGAATCATCTCTATGCGACGCGATGCTTGTTGATGGTGGGCAACGATGGCGCTTCTGTGCATTGTGCTTTTCATGATGTCGCCCATCCACGCACTGTGCATGATTGACAACGGGCACAGCACCAACACTCTGCGCACTTCACTGCGTTCCATCAAGTAGTCAGCCGCCCACAAGGCAGCAAGCGTCTTACCAGTGCCGGGGTCGTTGAAACAGAATGCTCTGCGATGTAGCGTCAAGAACGCCGCTGTTTCAATTTGGTGATCCATAGGCTTGTGCTTGCCCGGCCATCCATAGCGTCCCTTGATTGGAGACGGAACATCTTTCACACCAAGGTTTTTTAATACACGACTTTCGTCAAGCCCCCAGTAAACAGCAACTTGGTAGATGCCATCTTCTTCACCGATTACTTTGTGCTTTGGAATGATGCTGTACTTGCTCGGGTCGCGTGTGCGTAACACCAACGCCTTGTTGTCAATTATTTCCATTACGCATTTTCCTTCAGTCGCGCCCACGGCGTGTTGCTGGCGTGGAACTCAACTTCTTCCATGAGTTTATTTCTGTGAAGTCTTCCTGATGCGTCCGACCAGAACTCGTCATCTATCTCAGACACGTCTACCCACAAGTCGCCAAACTTTACACGCCACATATCTACCAGTCTTGATAGCGGGATGGCATACGCCTCGCGTTGGTTGGGGTCGTCTACGCCGCGCATGTTGCTTACTATTCTTGATTTTATTTTTTGTGCTCGCGCTGCCCCATACATATTCATCTGCTGTGCTGCTTGTATGTTGTGCGTTACTTGTGCTTGTTGCATAGCTTGCTGCACTCCCATGCCCATACCTGCATTAGCGTACGCTTCTAGTTTTTCTTTCAGGTCTTCACCCAATGTTTTCATTTTTCCCACTTGCTTCTCCTTTTATTGCTCTGGCATGCGGCATACATACCGCGCTCTATCTGTTAAAAAATGGACTTCAACTTCTCCGAGTTGTTTAAGTCTCTTGAACGCTGTGTTAAAGAACTCATCGTCCTCTAGCTCAGTTAGGTCTATCCACTTGTTTCCATAACGTGCTACCCACAAATCAATTAGTCTGTTGACGGGGATGTTGAACGCTTCGGAGTCAAGCATTGCCGTTGTGACTTCACTTTCAACAACAAGTTTGGCGTGTAGTGCACAGTCTGCAATTTTTACGCGGCTACCGCTTGATACTGTGGTCAGATTTACGCTCGAAGCTCCTGTTGTCTGATGCAGATTTGACGCGTAGATTGCCTCGAACTGTTGCGCCGCCTTTTGAAAGAGGCTTTTTGTGGTCGACATCTTTTCCATCTCCTTTGTGTACAAGCCCTTCTTTTATAAGCATTGCGCGTGCTTTGTTTCGAGCGGCTCTTTTTTTAATGATTTCTGGTTTCTGTTCGTACTTTGCGTACGACGGACGGTCTTCTGGATTTTTGTAAGGCATGAG
>Ga0049081_10000406_pt1 | contig 16511 bp, 17 predicted proteins | sample GreLakmeER78MSRF_FD_66717 | JGI IMG/M metagenome (GOLD analysis project Ga0049081, IMG submission 66717) | Freshwater lentic microbial communities from great Laurentian Lakes, MI, USA - Great Lakes metaG ER78MSRF | ecosystem: Environmental > Aquatic > Freshwater > Lake | place: Great Lakes...
AGCAATTTCCAAACCTATTTATGAAATATTGTTGCGCAGATTGGGGCTAGACACGCAAAGCCGTTGGTGTCACAATGCGTGCCACTGAGCCATGTAAACCGATTTCGGGGGACTACGGGACAAAATACGTCATTCAAATACCGAAACAAAATGACGGGCGCAGTTTCAAAAGAGTGATAAAATAATATTTTTATGGGAATTTAGGAACCATTGTGACAGCACAGCAGCGTAAACCTACAACTGGCGGTATTATTATCGGCTCCAGCTATGACGAGGCTCGGACGCGCAAGATTAATGCCGAAGCGGAGATCGCTGAACTCGAACTGGCGAAGATACGCGGCACGCTCTGCATGACGGACGATGTGGTCAAGGCGTGGGAGAGCGTTCTGCACGCTTGCAAGGCCAAGTTCCTGTCGCTGCCCACCAAGGTCGCGCCTGTTGTGGCGAACGAGAGTGATGTGGCGAAGGTCAAGGACTTTTTGGAGGGCGCGATCCGCGAGGCGCTTATGGAATTATCGAACTACCAGCCGGAGATTGACCCTGTGCGGACTGGCAGTGGCGCTGTCGAAAATGACCCCGGCGGTGAAGAGGAAGAGCCAAAGCCAAAGCGCAAGGTTGGTCGCCCGAAGAAGGGCCGAACGATAATCGTATGATCGAACAAGCCACCAGACAGAACGCACTGGAGCAAATGGCTAAGGCCATGAAGCAGATGACGCCGCCCCCACGCATGAGCGTGGCGCAATGGGCGGACCACGAGCGGCGGCTGGACTCGCAGAGCAGTGCGGAGCCGGGTCGATGGATTACATCCAGAGCAGAGTATCAGCGCGGCATTATGGACGCTTGCTCTGACCCACTGGTCAAAGAGGTGGTGGTTATGTGTGGTGCGCAGCTTGGCAAGTCTGAGATGTTGCTAAACACCATTGGCTACCACATGGCGCATGACCCAGCGCCGATCCTGATGATGCAACCGACTGTGGACATGGCCCAGTCGTTCTCGAAGGACCGCGTGACAGCGGGTCTTCTCCGTTCAACCCCTTGCCTTCGGGACAAGGTCAAAGATAGTAAGGCTAAAGATGCAAACAACACTACGCTTCATAAAGTTTTTCCCGGTGGCGCTCTTTCTCTTGTTGGTGCTAATTCTCCTAGTTCCCTTGCTTCTCGCCCGATTCGTATTGTTCTTTGCGATGAAGTTGATCGATACCCTCCTTCTGCTGGCGAGGAAGGTGATCCTATATCTCTTGCCAAACGAAGGGCCGCTACCTTCTGGAACAGGAAGATCATTTTAGTATCGACGCCGACCAACAAGAACGCCAGCCGCATTGAGGCTGCGTATGAGGAAAGCGACCAGCGCAAGTTCATGGTTCCTTGTCACGATTGCGGCCATTTGCAGGAAATGACTTGGGCTAACGTCAAATGGCATGACGATAATCCGCACACCGCCTTCTATTGCTGCTGCGAGTGTGGCTCGGTCTGGGGCGATGCGGAGCGGCGCAAGGCTGTGTCCAAGGGCGAGTGGGTTGCCAATAAGCCGTTCAACGGTGTGGCTGGCTTCCATCTGAACGCGCTTTACTCGCCGTGGTCGGTGCTGTCGGACGCGGTTGAGGAGTTTTTGGCCGCACGCAAAGACCCCATGCGCCTTAAGACCTTCGTCAATACCTTCTTTGGCGAGACTTGGGAGGATCAAGGCGAGGGCGTCGATGATTACGCCATTTCCAAGCGCAAAGAGGATTATGAGGGCGTCCCTGATGACGTTGTTGTCCTCACCTGTGGCGTTGACGTTCAAGATGACCGATTAGAGGTCGAGATTGTCGGCTGGGGCGCTGGCGAGGAGAGTTGGCAGATCGAGTACCACGTTCTGTATGGTGACCCATCCAGTCCGGCGCTCTGGGGGAAGCTGGATGAGATTATTCTGGCGACATACGAGCATCCAAGCGGTGAGCCTATGCTGATCCGCGCCACTTGCATTGACTCTGGTGGTCACCACACCCGCGCTGTGTATAACTACGCCAAAACGAGGGCAGGGCACAGAGTTTTTGCCATCAAGGGTATCGGCGGCGAGGGCAAGCCCATCGTCGGACGGCCTTCGCGCAACAATATCGGAAAAATACCGCTTTACCCCATTGGCGTTGATACTGCGAAGGAATTGCATTACGCCAGATTACGGATTGATGAACCCGGCGGCGGCTATTGTCACTTCCAATCGAAACGCGACGATGAGTATTTCCGCCAGCTAACGGCTGAAAAACAAGTGGTTCGCTATCATAAGGGTTACCCTACACGGGCGTGGATCAAGACGCGAACTCGAAATGAGGCACTTGACGTTCGAGTTTATGCGATTGCCGCTTTCCATATTCTCAATATTAATATAGATAGCATAGTCAAGCGGTTTCATGCTACTGTAAACCGTAGGACTGAAGCTCTTTCTGGGGCCGAAGAAGTGAAGCCGCATCCGTTGGCCTCAAGGAAAGGGCCAAAAAGAGGTGGTTTTGCTAATAACTGGCGTTGAGGGATAATGGCAAACCTTTTTGATGAAAGCAATGCACCAGAAGGTGAACCTCTAAAGATTGTCGTTGGCGACTTTCTTCAGTGGAAAAAAACTTCGCTTGCCGAAAATTACCCTCCTGCCAGCTATTCGGCAGAATATGTCGCTCGTGTGGCGTCAGGTGCGAGTGGTGAAATCAAACTACCAGCCACTGAGCGCACAGATTATTATCTCTTCCAAGCTACCAGCGCGACCACGGCCTCGTTCGAGACTGGTTTCTATCACTGGCAGCTTGAGGTCACACAGACATCTAGCGGAAACCGCATAGTCGTAGAGCGCGGCGAGTTCGAGGCGATTGCCGATCTCGACAATAACGGCGCTGATCCCCGCACACATGCTGAGATTATGCTGGATAAAATCGAGAGTCTGCTACAGGGCCGTGCTGACAAGGATGTTTCGTCTTACTCGATCCAAGGTCGCTCTATCTCTAAGATGACGATTTCTGACCTATTGCTATGGCGTGATTATTACCGCAAAGAGGTTGTAAAAGAACGCCGCGATAATGCAATTGAATTGGGTAAACCCACTAAAACCACTATGAAGGTTCGGTTCCTATGAGTCTTTGGCGCGAAGCATTTGGTTTGCCTCCGAAGGCAAAGAACACTGTCGCAAAGCGTTCCTACCACGCTGCGAACACTGGTCGGCTCTTTGCCGATTTCTTTGGGTCCAGTCGCAGCCCAGACAGTGAGTTAAAGCCTGACCTCGTAATTATGCGTAACCGCGCACGGGTGCTTGCTCGTGATGACGTTTATGTCAAGCGTTACCTGACGCTGCTCAAGACCAACGTGGTTGGCGAAAAGGGCATGACACTACAGGTCAAAGCCCGTAATACGGACAATTCACTGGATGTCATTGGCAACCAGATCATCGAAGACGCTTGGTCGCAGTTCTCGATGAAAGGTAACTGCACATCTGATGGTCGCCTTAGCTGGATTGATTTGCAGAAATATGTGATGGAAGCCACCGCCCGTGACGGTGAGGCTTTCGTTCAGATTGTCCGAAACCGTGCCTTTATCCACGGTATCGCCTTCCATCCGATCGAAGCCGACATGATCGACGAGCAGAAGAATGAGCGTGCCAAGAATGGTCGCGAAATTCGCATGGGTATCGAACTTGACGAGTATCAGCGCCCAGTCGCCTATTGGGTCAAGAAGCGTCACCCCGGCGATCTGGACTTTGCGACTTACACCGTGAACGTATCTGAGCGCATTGAAGCCAAGAACATCATCCATGTCTATGACCCGCTTCGCGCTGGGCAGACACGCGGTGAGCCTTGGATGGCTCCGGCGATTACCCAGTTGAAAATGCTCAACGCGCACAGAGAGGCTGAGTTGGTCGCTTCGCGCATGGCAGCGTCGAAGATGGGCTTCTTTACCTCAGACAATGGTGAAGACGCCCCTGCGGACGATTACGACAACGGCGTGCCAATCATCGATGCGGAACCCGGCACATTCCACCAACTGCCCAACGGCGTTGATTTCAAGCCGTTCGACCCGACGCACCCAGCGACAGCGTTCGTTGAGTTCCAGAAGGGTGTCCTGCGGGGTATCTCATCTGCGCTGAACGTATCTTACGCCTCGCTGTCGAACGATCTTGAGGGCACATCCTACAGTTCAATCCGTCAAGGTGCGCTTGAAGAGCGCGATGCATACAAGATGATGCAGCAATTCTTGTTAGAACATTTCGTTATGCCAGCTTACTCTGCGTGGTTGATGCATGTCATGGAGTTCGGCTACATTCCGATCCCAGCGACACGTTTCCCTAAGTTTTTTGCGGCATCGCATTTCCGCGCACGCGGCTGGCAGTGGGTCGATCCATTGAAGGAAGTCAACGCGGCTGTTACCGCAATGCACAACGGTATTATGTCAATGCAAGACATTTCCAGCCAATATGGCCGCGATATTGAAGAGACCTTCAGCCAGTGGCAGCGTGATAAGGAAATGGCTGATCAGTTCGGTCTTGAACTGGCCTTCTTCCCGTTTGGCGGCGATGCCAAGGCCAAAATTGCTGAGGAAGACCCTGATGCCGTATAAGCCAACAGACGGTATGAAGACAGAGGCCCAGCGCGGTCTTGATTGGCGCGAAGAATATGGTCGCGGCGGCACTGAGATCGGTATTGGCCGTGCGCGTGATATTGTCGCAGGGCGGCAGCTATCTGAGGATGTTGTCAAGAGAATGTACAGCTTTTTCAGCCGTCATGAGGTTGACAAGCAAGCCGAAGGTTTCCGTCCCGGCGAGGAAGGCTATCCATCCAACGGGCGCATAGCTTGGGCGCTTTGGGGCGGGGACGCTGGGTTCTCATGGTCAAAAGATAAGGTAAAGTCTATGGAAGAAAATCGCGCAGCCCCTGATGGGCTTAAAGTTGGTGATTTTGTCGAATGGAATAGTTCTGGCGGAAAAGCCCGTGGGCAAATCGAGCATATTATGCGCGAAGGCGTGCTTGGTATTCCCGATAGCGAATTTTCAATCAACGCGACTGAGGACGATCCCGCTGCATTGATCCGCATTTTCCGTGATGGTGAAGCTACCGAAACTTTGGTCGGCCACCGTTTTTCAACGCTTACAAAGATTTCAGACATCCGTTCTTCGGAAGAAATACAGCACCAGTTGAATGATGGTGATTTTGATGGTATTCATTCTGAAGAAGCAACTGAGGATCAGTTAATGTCGGACGAAGAGAATCGTGCAACGGTCAAGATCGAGATAGAGATCGACACCGAAGAACATTCTGAAGTTGAAGATATGACTTCTGAAGACACGGCTTCAGAAGATGTGCTTGTTGAGGACCCCTCAGAGGAGCGTAAGGCCCCTGTTGAGGTGTTGCATCGCGCCATCGACATGGAAGCGAAGGCCGTCAACGAGAAAAAGCGGACGGTTGACATCGCTGTCTCGTCTGAACTGGCGGTTGACCGCTCATTCGGAAAAGAAATTTTGGTTCATGAGATGGGCGCTATTGATTTAGCGTTCCTCGCATCGGGCCGCGCACCACTGTTGCTCGATCATGATATGGAGCGTCAGATTGGTGTTATTGAATCTGTGGAACTCTCTGGGGACCGCGTGCTTCGAGCCAAAGTCAGGTTCGGGCGCTCGGCACTTGCTCAGGAAGTATTCCAAGATGTTGTTGACGGTATTCGGTCGAACGTGTCGGTTGGGTATCGCGTCAACAAAATGGAGCGGTCCACGACGAATAAGGACGAGTACCTTGTTCGCTCTTGGTCGCCCCTTGAGGTATCTGTCGTTTCAATCCCTGCTGACCCGTCAGTTGGCGTGGGTCGTAGCGCGGCTGCTCTCGAACCCAAACCCACCGTTGAACCATCCATCAAGAAGGAAGTCAAAATGACTGACGAAGTAAACTTGGATGCGGTTCGGGCCGAAGCAAATGCTGCTGCCGCTCGTAACGCCTCCGACATCATCGCGCTCGGCGCACGCCACAATAAGCGTGACCTAGCTGACGCAGCCATCCGTTCGGGCAAGAGCATTGAACAGTTCCGTGGTGAACTGCTCGAAGTAATCGGTTCGGACAAGCCACTTGAGAACGAAACCATTGGTCTGAACAGCAAGGAAGTTCGTAGCTTCTCCATCGTTCGCGCCATCGCCGCTCTCGCAAACCCCGGTGATCGCCGTCTGCGCGAAGCTGCTGCATTTGAGTTTGAAGCCTCAGAAGCTGCTGCACAGCGTTATGGTCGCTCGGCTCAGGGTCTCATGGTTCCAGTTGACGTTCTCGGCGTCTGGAAGCAGCGTGACTTGAACACCAGCGATGACAACGAAATCGTTGCAACCAACTTGCTTGCTAACGAGTTCATCGACGTTCTGCGTAACTCGGTTTCGGTTATGGCCGCTGGCGCTCGTATGCTCCCCGGTCTGCAAGGCAACGTAGCAATCCCTAAGAAGACTGCTGCTTCGTCGGGCGGCTGGATCAGCACAGAAGGCGGTGCAGCCTCTGAATCTGAACCAACCTTCGGTACAGTGTCGTTGACGCCAAAGAATGTTGGTGCTTTCACCGACATCACCCGTCAGCTTATCCTTCAGTCAACTCCGGCTGTTGAAGCACTGGTCCGCGACGATTTGACACAGGCTCTGGCCTTGGCAATCGACAAGGGTGCGTTGGAAGGTTCGGGATCGTCCGGTCAGCCAACTGGTATCTTGAACACCTCCGGTGTCAACAAGCCAACCAGCTTTGCTGCCGCCGTTCCAACCTTTGCCGAAATGGTTGCTTTGGAAACTGCTATCGCAGAAGACAACGCTCTCATGGGCAACTTGGCCTACATCACGGACGCAGCCACTTACGGCGGTCTGAAGACGAAAGCCAAGGACGCTGGTTCGGGCATGTTCGTCCTCGAAAACGGTCAAGCAAACGGTTACAACGTAATCCGTTCGCAGCAAGCAACTGCCGGGAACGTATACTTCGGTAACTTCTCCGACTTGCTGATCGGTATGTGGGCTGGCCTCGACATCTTGGTCGATCCATACACCGCTTCGTCGAGCGGCAATGTTCGCGTTCGTGCGATCCAAACCGTTGACGTTGCTGTTCGCAACGCAGTGTCGTTCGCTTACAACAACGACGGCGCATAAGAAATGTTGGGGACCGGGATTTGGAAGTCATCTCGGTCCCCGACTTCTCAGGAGGTTTTCATGCAATATAAATGTGTTCGTGGTGTTGTTACATCGCAAGGTCCGCTTAATGCGGGTGATATTGTTACGCTTCCTGCCAGCGAAGCATTGGTCCTTTTGGCCGATAAGAAGCTGGAGATTTACGAAGAGGTCCGTGTTGCTGCGCCGCCAAAGGTTGAGCATCGTGACCCCGTGATTTCGCGTGGATCAAAGCGCAATGGGCGTTGAGTCCGCCGCTGATATTTTAGATTTCTTCGAGGTCGATGACTTTGCGGAGGTTGCCACCTACACAGCCGTAGGTGGCAGTGCTGTATCTGTGACTGGTATCTTTGACGAGCCACAGGCCAGCCGCAATGCTACCGACCTGATCGACATCACAATCCCATCGCCCCAGTTCGTTTGCCGCACGGCTGACGTTCCATCGGCGGCTGACGGGGACCAAATCATCATTCGCACCGTGGCCTACACTGTTCGCGTTGTTTTGACCGACGGCACTGGCGTATCGACGCTGATACTCGAAAAGGTATAATATGAGCCATGTGAGGCAACAGATTAGGGACCGTGTTGCGACACTGGTAACGGGTTTGCCTACCACCGGCGCGAACGTCTACAAGATGCGTCGCTATGCGCTTGACGATGCCAAGCTGCCAGCCATCTGCGTCTACACGATGGACGAGAGCAGTTCGCTAATCACAATCGGCACTCGCACGCTGCGCCGGGTCATCAACGTGGCGATTGATATTGTGATCAAGGGGACCAGCACTGCGGTGTCGGATTCCATTGATACCATCTGCGTATCGGCTGAAGAAGCCATCGCTGCGGATTTCACTCTTAATGGCCTCGCCAAATCTTGCATTTTGACTAGCACTGAGATAGATATTAATGTAGAAGGCGAAAAATCAATTGCATCCGCAAGGCTGGTCTACACCGTAGAATACATCACCAGCATAACGGATGTGGAGACAGCACGATGAAAATGGTTAAAGTCTATAACAAAACTGGCGATGAGATACTCGCCTGTGAAGTTGATCTGGACCGCTATGCTCAGATCGGCTGGACGCCCGTCAAAGAAAAGCCCAAGGCGAAGCCAGTGGCTAAAGAGGAGACTGAGTAATGGCAACGCATACTGGTTCAGAGGGAACTGTTAAGGTTGGCGCGAACGCCATTGCTGAAATCCGTTCCTATTCGCTTGAGGAAACTGCTGACACCGCCGAAGATACTTCGATGGGCGACAGCTATCGCACGTTCAAAACAACTCTGAAGGCATGGACAGGATCGGTTGATGTGTTCTGGGATGAAACCGACACAAACGGTCAGGTTGCTCTTGCGGTTGGTTCTGAGGTGACTGCGAACTTCTTTCCAGAAGGCGCTTCGGCTGGTGTCTCTGAAAAATATTATACCGGAAGCGCAATCGTTACAGGTAAGACCGTAACAGGCAGCTTCGACGGTATGGTCGAATCCACAATCACGCTTCAAGGCACTGGTGCTTTGACGCTATCCACCTTGGCGTAAGGACTATTTAGATGGCAACGCATACTGGCTCTGAGGGAACTGTTAAGGTTGGATCAACCAACAGCATCCTTGAAATCCGCTCCTACTCGGTTGAAGAAACCGCTGACACTGCGGAAGACACTTCAATGGGTGATAGCTACCGCACCTTCAAAACCACGTTGAAGGCGTGGACGGGTTCGGTTGACGTATTTTGGGATGAAGCCGACAGCACTGGTCAAGGCGCTCTCGTCGTTGGCTCAGAAGTGACTGTTCGCTTCATGCCAGAGGGTTCAGCATCCGGTGACACCTACTTGACAGGTAACGCAATCGTAACTGGCAAAACTGTCACAGGCAGCTTTGACGGCATGGTCGAGTCAACAATCACTCTTCAAGGTACTGGTTCACTGAGTGCTGCTACGGTTTAACTTCAAAGGATATAGTTTATGAGTATTTCAAAGCGTATTGCAGAGCGTACATCGACTAAGCGTCATGTTGAAGTTGCGGAATGGGGTGATGACGGCAAGCCAGAGAAGGTCTATTACGGCCCTCTGCTTGCTGGTGAATTGAACCGCATCCAACGCAAGCACCCTAATTTTTTAAGTTCCACATCATTTGATGCAATGGTTGATTTGATCATTCTCAAAGCAGAAAACGGTCAAGGTGAAAAGTTATTTACGCTTGAGGACAAAGCTGTTTTGATGCGGGAAGAAGTTGGTGTTATATCGAATGTTGCTGCTGCATTTATGAGTGGCACTAGTGTCGAAGACGCGGAAAAAAACTAGCCAGCGATCCGTTCAGATTCAATTTACTGACCTTGGCGGATCGGTTGGGTAAAACCATCTCAGAGATTGAAGAAATCTCAATAGACGAGTATAACGAATGGGTCGCTTACTTTAAGCTGGACGCAGAGAGGCAGAAAAAGCGTGGCTCAGGATCAAAGAGTTGAGTTTCTATTCGCGGCTCAGGTTTCTGGGCAAGAGCAGCTTCAGAAGCTAATATCTTCTGTTGACTCTCTGCGCAAAGAGACTGAGCAACTCAAATCCGCTAATGCTGGTCTGGCCTCATCCACTGATGCTGTAGTCCGCAATGGTGTGCGTTACAATAGTGCGCTTGATGCGCAATCTAAAGCCCTGCGTCAAGCGCGGCAAGGCACTCAGCAGCTTGGTATGCAGATCAATGACTTTGCGACCAGCGTATCGACTGGCGCAAGCCCCATTCAAGCATTTAACCAGCAAATTGGTCAAGTGGGCTTTGCCATGTCCCAAATGGGTGGCATAGCTGGTACGATTGGTGGTTTTCTTGCCGGGCCTTTCGGTGCTGCCGTTGTTATAGGAACGATGGTCCTTGCGCCATTTATAGAAAGTCTATTTGATACAGGAGCCGCTGCTGAAGAAGCCAAGAAAAAGGCGGAGAATTTAAGTAAGATAGAAAGCGCATTTCGTCAAAGTACCCTAAAACTAATGGAATCACGATTGGCTCTGCAAGGGCCAATTGAGAAGAATGTTGAGGGTTATCGCAAACTGTATCTGGCATCACTTAATGCCGCTAACGCTGATTTAGCGTCAGCGCGGACGGCTGTTGTGGCAGCGCAGCAAAGAATAAAGGCTGCTCAAGTAGAAGCTGCCACCATAGAAAAGCTAAAATCTGGCTCTAGGGAAGGCAAAACAGGAGTTGCAAAATCTGGTTTGGCAGGGATTATTGGCTCTGTTGTAGGTTTTGGCCTTGACCTTTTTGGTTATGGCAAAGGCGTAAAGGCCGCTGAAGAAGAGAAAATGGTTGCCGATACGGCTGCTAATATAGCTGAAGCTGGTGTCAACGCTGCCCAAAAGATACTTAATGATTTTGAAGCCGATGCTGCAAGAGGGTTTAAAAAGCCTCTTACCGAAGCGCAGCAAAGGGCCGCTGGAAGAAGGGCCGCTGCTGAAGCAAAGAGGATTGCAAAAGAGGCAGAGGCTGAACGCCAAAAAGAATTAAAATCCATAGAGTCATTCATGGATAAAATCGGCAAGGTTGGTTTGAAGGAAATTCCTGCTTACCAGCGGCAAATTGCTGAATTGGAAAAAGACTTCATGGAACTGTCTGAGGCTGGGCAGAAGGCGACCATTGAGCCGTTTAAGGCCGCTGTGGAGTCGATTGAGATGAGCCAATATAGCGACATGCTAAAGGCTGATGTCAAAGAAGCTGAGGGTATGATTAAGGACATAGTTTCCAATTTTGATGAAGTACCCTTAAGCAAAGAGATGGGAGCAATCATTTCTAGGAACGAAGAGTTGAATGATTCGTTCAAGGCCATTGGCATGAGTGTCAGCAATGCCTTCAAGGGCATGTTGACAGGTGCGACATCGTTTAAAGACGCAATGAGTGGTATTATCAGCGCGGTGATCGACGAGTTGTTCCGTTTGTTTGTTGTCCAGCAGATTGTCGGCATGGTCAGCGGCGCAATTGGTGGTTTGACAGGCACTCCTGCGCCATCTGGAGGGGCTTTCGGCTCAAGCACTGGTAATTATCTACCGGGGATAGCTAGGGCTAGGGGCGGCTCTGTCGCAAAGAACAGCCCTTACATGGTCGGTGAGCAAGGTCCAGAGTTGTTCATCCCCGGCGGCAGCGGAACGATCATCCCTAATCGCAACCTGCCCAGCGGCGGTGGAAATAATATAAGCGTCAATGTCGATGCGCGTGGTGCTTCAGACCCAGCGGCTGTTCGCGCTCAGGTGCAGCAGGGCATCCTTGAAGCGGCCCCAGCAATTATCGCTGCGGCAGAGTCGCGCACGGTTGCAGGGCTTCGTAGGCCGCGCCTCGGTGGAGTTATGCAGTAATGGCAACAATATCCTTCCCTTCGTCCCCTAAGCCCAACGGCATGGCATGGCGCTTGGTCATGCCATCGCAGACCAATGTGTCGGAATGGACTGGTCGCCGCCAGACAATCGCATCTGGCCGTGGCTGGTGGGAGTGCCAACTGTCATTGCCGCCAATCGTGGGGACGCTGAATGTCAACGCATGGCGTTCGTTCATAGCTAAGAGCCGTGGTAAAGCTAACGACTTCCAAGTGCCTGTTGACCCAACGGCGCAGTCGGCATCAACAGCAACGCCACTGGTTAATGGCGCAGGGCAGACCGGACGCACGTTGAGTACTGATGGCTGGCCTACATCGACAACAGTGCTTGTTGCTGGCCAATTCGTCACCATCAACAACCAGCTTTTGCAGTTGACTGAGAACGTAACGTCGAACGGCTCCGGTGTCGCAACGCTGACTTTCGAGCCGCCGATCCGCACATCGCCAGCGGACAACGCATCCATCGAGTACAAGAACCCGTATTGCTTAATGTATATGGTAGAGGAGCCACCGCTTTCGGTTGAGAATGGCTATGTGTATAGCCTCTCGCTGAATCTTCGGGAGTCCTTTTAATGGTGGATGCAACCACCCAAGCGGCGCTTAATGCGCAGATCGTCAACTGGCGTGTGCTGATTTATGCCGACTTTGACGGCGATGTGTTGCGTGGGACCAGTGGCCTTTACGATAAGGTCATCTCAGGATCAGGTGACGCTGAGTTGGATGGCACATACGACAGCTTCAACCACGAACTGATCAACGTGTCGGCTGTGAAGCACAACGAGACAGGCTCAGACACGGTGTCAATCTCTTTGGGTGGTTTGATTGTCAACCTTGACTATCTGCAAGAGCGCGACGGTGACTATATTTTCACACGCGATGAAGAACTGATCCGCGTGCGTTCGTCCGACTTTCTCAACATCATTGGCGACAAGACCCGCTGGCAGGGCCGTATTGCTCGGCTGTGGTTCTATTGCGTTGACGAGAACGAAAACCAAGTCGGCTCCATCATCCCGTACTACACTGGCTACATGAACGAAGTTGGTATCACTGGTTCGGCAGACAGTCAGGTTGTAGCCTTGACGATTGAGAACTATCTGGTCAGCATCGCAGGGGCACAGAACAAGACTTATCTGATCCAGAACATATTTGATTCCGGCGACCTTAGCGGCGAGGCATCTATCTCTGCGGCCAACGGCATGGCAGCGGCAGGGTCTTATGGCTATGGCTCCGGAGGCGGCGGTTTTGAAGGCGGTGGTCGGGAGATGGAGCGATGAGAGTACCAGCTTGGGAAGACGCGCTAGCCAACTACATAGCGATAAAGCGCCATGAACCGTTTGAGTATGGCGTCAATGATTGCTGCTTGTTTGCGGCTGGCGCTGTGCTTCAGATTACAGGTGAAGACCCTATGCCTGAGTTCCGTGGCAAATACGATAGTCTCAAGGGTAGCCTAAAGGTCATCAAAGAGATCGGAGCAGGGACGCTGGAAGCAACGCTCGACGGGAAATTCCCAGAGGTTTCAATCGGCCACGCACAAAGAGGCGACTTGGCTTTCTTTGACGACTCTGTTGGTGTAGTGATGGGCGGCTTCGCCTATTTCGTTTCCGATGACGGCTTAGAGAAAATCCCACGCGCCATGTGGGACAAGTGCTGGAGTGTTGGCCGTGGGTAAGGTGATCAAAGGTGTTGTACTTGCTGGTGCTTTTATCGGCTTGGCTTTTGCCACTGGCGGCGCATCCATATTGGCCGCTGGCGCAACCGCAGCCGCTGGTAGTACAGTAATCGCAGGGGTTGCTTTTACGGCTGGCTTAGGCTCTATGTTTCTTGGAATGGCTGCTGCCGCCATTCTCACAGGTGTCAGTTCTCAATTCTTTGGTCCTAAAGCGCCTAAGACACAACTTTCTCGCCTAAACGTCAGCCTTGACCCAAGCACTCCGCGCAAGGCGGTGTTCGGCACTACGGCTATGCCTCTTGATCTGCGCTATCATGAATCCAGTGGCACGAACCAAGAATATGTCGATTACATTATATGCAACGCAGCGCATAAAGTGAAATCTATCGATGAGATTTGGTTTGAAGAGAAGCTCGCATGGTCAGCCAGCGGCGGCGTCACTGCGACATATTCTGGCTATCTGACGGTCACAACGCGCACCGAAGGTACGGACGCAAACTACATAAGCATCAACGGCGGTGGCAAATGGGGATCAACTCGTCGCCTGACAGGCTGCGCCTATTTGCATCTGCGTATCAAGCGCACAGGCAACACCAAGACGGCTGAAAGCCCATTGGTCGGTGGTCTACCCAGCCGTGTGACCGTGATCGGTGACGGCGCTGCACTTTACGACCCACGCAAAGATAGCACTGTTCCCGGTGGCTCAGGGTCGCACCGCGCCACAGATCAAACGACTTGGGGTTCCTATACGGACGCCGACGATACAGATAACCCTGCGCTTCAGTTGCTCTGGTGGCTTCTGGGCTGGAAGATTAACGGCAAGTTGTCCGTAGGCGCTGGCGTTCCTTACACCCGCATCGATATGGAGTCGTTCATCACGGCTGCAAACATCTGCGATGAGAGCGTGACCCTTGCGACAGGTGGCACGCAGAAACGCTATCGGACCAGCGGCACAGCGTCTGACGCTGATGATCGCATGGACATAATCAACAACTTCTTAATGTCGATGAACGCCACCCTTCGTGACAGCGGTGGCAAATTGACCCTGACTGTCATGAAGAACGATCTTGCGGACTATACTCTGCAACTGGACGAGGCGGACATGTTGGGCGAGTTCGATTGGCAGCAGACCCGTGGCTTGACTGAGAATTACAACATTGCCCGTGGCCGCTTCATCGACCCATCGCAGAACAGCCTTTACCAGCTTGTCGATTACCCAGAGGTAGGTTTCACATCGCCTGATGGCGTTGAGCGCGTGATGAGCGTTGACCTGTATTATGTCGAAGACGGACGCAGGGCGCAGCGGATCGCAAAGCAGATACTTCAGCGCAACCAGTATCGCGGTATGCTATCGGCTGTGTTTAACGCCAAGGCGCTCGGCTGTCAGGTCGGTGACGTTGTGCTTCTCAGCCTTGAGGCGCTCGGCTGGTCGAACAAGCCCTTCCGCGTGGTGAGCCAAGAAATTCGGTTTGACGGCCAAGTGCCGCTTGCACTGGTAGAAGAGAGCGCCGCTATCTATGCATGGGACCGTGATGACGTTGCCCCAGTGACGCCAACGGCTCCTACAATCTACAACCCACTCAATAGCCCGTTCATCCTTGGGATTGATGTGGCTGGCACAACGGCTGACTGGTCTGGGGTTATTGACGATAACGGCGACAAGCCAGAGGATAACGCTGACGTTACAGCCAACGCTGTGCCATCACTCGATCAGGTTGCCCCAGTGGCCTTCGCCGCTGACTATCTTGGTGTGCTGTCGGCTGGTCAGTTGCCCAAGACCATTTCCGTTATTCGTCGGCGCGGTGGCGTTGATGTCTCATCAACAACAACTTGGAGCATCATATCGCAGACAGGCATCACAGGCACAGTGACCATTTCGTCTAGCGGCATTGTGACTATACCGACTGGTGCGACTATTGCTCTGTCAGCCACTATTGAAGTGCGCTCTGTGCGTGATGGTACGACTCTCGATGCTCGTATTGGCGTTACCCGTAATGACGCAGCGCCCCCAAGCACGGGATCGGGCGGCGGCACAACCGTTAGCGATTCCACCTTCAGTTCTGTAAGCGGAACCAGCTTTGTGGCTATCTCCGATTTGATGACGGTAAAGACGGGGACCAGTGGGCAAATACAGTTCTCAGCGGCCTTGACAACGACATGCACAGCGGCAACGCCAGCGATTACTGACCCCAACTCCAATGTGGAGATGAAGTGGCAGTATCGAACTGTTGGTGGTTCATTTGCAGATGTTGCTTCAGCCGTAAACTCTGACCCCGATCCGCTTGTGTATCAGGAATCCGGCATTTGGTTCTCTGAAGACGGCTTCGTGAACTCGTCGCCAACTAAGACTGGGCTTTCAGCAAGCACGAATTATGAAGTCCAACTATTTGCACGGCGCACAAGTTCGACACCAACAAAAGACGTTTTCTTTATTGGTACTGCATCAGCAGTTGGCAGTTAAACGATAAAATGCTAGTAATGGCGCGAAAGGGATATTGATGGCCTATATCTACGATCTTACGGACACTTGGAATGCCTCTGGCACGACCTTCAACGGCATCAAGTTGAACGTTACTGACAGCGCGTCGGCCAGTTCCTCTAAACTTGTCACCCTTCAGACCAACGGCACTGAGCATTTCAGTATCACTAAGGCTGGCGTTGGCTATGTCAGTGGGAATTTGGGCGTTGGTGTAGCGCCAAGCGGCACATACGGAAAACTCACCGTTGCCGGTGGTATGCGCACTGCGGAAGATTCCAATTCAAAGCTGGAGATTGGTCGATATAGTTCTGGTGCTCCAAACAGCTACATCAAACTTAGCCCAAACAGCGCCTCACTACGTTTCACAAACGCCGCTGACGACACTGACCTAATGACGCTGACCAATGCGGGTAACTTAGGGATTGGTACGAGTTCTATTTCGCCTTATTCATCCTCTTACCGTGCGTTGCTAATTGACGGGGGCGCAAACCCCTCATCGCTTCAACTGAACAACAGCACAACAGGGTCCGGTACAAACTCTGGCGGCCTCGCCCTCATCCAGAGTGGCAACGATAGCTACATCTGGAACCCAAAAAATAGTTTTCTGTCGTTCGGCACAAACAACGCAGAACGTATGCGCATCGACAGCAGCGGCAACGTCGGGATTGGTACGAGTTCGCCAGCGGGAAAGCTGCATGTATCGGGCAGCGAAGTTAGGCTTCAAGGGTCTGCTAGCTTCTATTCGTTCTACGATACCGCAGGAACAACTCGCTCTGGGTACTTCCAGAATAACGCAGGGTCTATCGCGCTTGTGGGTGAACTTGCCCAGCCAATGACCTTTTGGACCAGCAACGCAGAACGCATGCGCATCGACAGCAGCGGCAAC
>Ga0049081_10000410_pt1 | contig 16431 bp, 18 predicted proteins | sample GreLakmeER78MSRF_FD_66717 | JGI IMG/M metagenome (GOLD analysis project Ga0049081, IMG submission 66717) | Freshwater lentic microbial communities from great Laurentian Lakes, MI, USA - Great Lakes metaG ER78MSRF | ecosystem: Environmental > Aquatic > Freshwater > Lake | place: Great Lakes...
TACGGAAAATCAAAAGAATATTATTTTTAATGTAAAACAAAAAGTAAAAAACGACGCGGAATCATTAAAATGTTTTAGTGGTAAAGTAAAAATAAATTCAGAATATAAAACCGCTATTGCTATATCTGTTGAAAAAACAGATGTATTAGCAATAGATTATTTAATGGATAAATTTAAATCCGATTTGTTTATTTGCATTAATACAAAAACTGAAAAATTGTCAATTAGACAAAAAAAATCGAATGACCCTCTCGATTTAAAATATTTTTGCGAAAAATATTGCGAGGGTACATCAAATAAATTTTCAGGTGTCGGTAAACTGAATCCTTTATTTTTAGAATTGACTAAAAATTTTATTCCATTATGATAATAACCTCATCACAACAACTAGAGGAACTTTACAACCCATCTGAAGCCTTAGATTTAGAAGAATTTGAAGAACTAACACTTAAAATAGGATCATTTATTTGCATTTCTAAAAGAAAAAAAATAAACTTTTTAAACTTATTGAAATTAATAATAGATGATAAAAAAACACAAAAAATTTATTTTGCTATTTTAGGCGAAAATAATTTACATTTAATAATAAAAGCGTATTTAAGTTCAACACCAAATTGTTATAAAAAAATATTCAGATCAAAAATGAATAAAAATGCAAGAATTAACAGAGAATCAAAAAAAGATATATAACATATACATAAAAAATTCTAGATATGGAAAACCATATCAATATAGAAAAAATTTTGATGATATATCAGAACATATACAATTTAATCTTAAAAAATTAGATATATTTTTTTCAAAATATCAAAATATCAAAATTGAAGATTTCTTTTTAGCCCCAAATGTTATATATAATAATCAACCATATCCGAAATTGGAATATTTTAATTCCAGACCAGCTATAAGAGCATATTCGATATATAACAAACAAAAAGAAGAAGAAAATCCAGAAAAACAATTCGAATCTATAAAGGATAGTTTATTTTTTATTATGAAATTTTGTTTTGATAATAAAATTTTGGTAGAAAACTATTTAAACCATAGATCGGGTGTTATTTTTACATGGATGAATCATTACAGAGAAAGAAAAATAAACCCATACAGTTTAATGGAGCTTGGAGATTTATTAAGGACTATAGATGAGACTCCAAAAGATGTAGTTGATATTTTTTCAGAAGATTTGTCAAACCGAATAGTAAAAATTAAAATCCGATATAATAATTCCCCTAAAGCTATAGACTATGTAAAAAGAGGAAGTGATAAAATAAGAAATTTTATCAGAAAAGAGTTGCATTCTATAAAATAATTGGTAAGATTAAGTCTGATATGAGTAAATATACATCAAACCTATTCGAATCCCTACGGGAAACACTAAGCGTAAAAACAAACACAGAATCCTCTTTCAAGGATTTCTTGAAATGCGAGCCGGATAAAACATATATCGTCAGACTCCTTCCAAACCTCGAAGATAATTCGAAGACACGGTTCCACTACTGGCAACATATCTTTGATAGTTGTTCAACAGGCAAGAAAATTTCTGTTCTTTGCCCAAATACATATGGCGAAAAGTGTCCAATCGATGAATATCGTTCTAAGGTATGGGCATCTAAAAATGAAAAGTTGATTGAACAGTCTAAGCCATTACGCAAAACCGAGAAGTGGCTATATAATGCATACGTTATCAGCGATCCCACCAATCCAGAAAATAACGGTAAAATTAAAATTTTAAACTCTGGTACTCAATTGCAAAAAATTATTCAGAGTGCTATTGATGGAGATGATTCGCAAGAATTTGGGTTTAGAATTTTTGATCTATCAGAAAATGGTTGCAATCTAAGAATTAAGGTTGAAAAGAATGAAGGCGGATATCCCACTTATGTAAGTTCTCGGTTTATGTCTCCTTCTAAAATTGAAGGCTTGGATGATATGGATTCTGTTTATGAATCCGTTAAATCATTGGATTCGTTCTTCCAGAGAAAATCATACGATGAGATTAAGAAGCTTCTCGATGTTCACTTCTTCGGCAAAGATGAAGTTCAAGAGGTTAAAACGAATATCATCGAAGAGGATGATGAAGATGAAACCGACGTACCATTCACAACATCAGAAAATTCGAGTGATGAAGATCAAAAAATGCAAGACATCTTGAAAGATCTTTAATATATGGGCGATTCAAAAGAGGACGCTTTGCAAGCAGCGATGCTTGCAAAGTTCGTGGGAGGTCAACTAGGTCAAATCGATTCTATGTCATACGATAGAAATATCCGTGCAAATCGATTGGATATTAATCAGTTTATTTCTAAGGTAGTTAATAATAATCAAGCGCCGTCTAATAATACACCAGAAACACCCTTTGGGTATGCAAAACCGCCACCAGAAGATTTAATTAGACAGATGGTACCGGATCCAACTCCGAGGGTATTTAATGATACGGAAGCACCGATTTCAAAAAACATTGTTTCAGAAAAAACAGAAAAGCTTTTAGAAAATATTGATAAAAATTTAGAACTATTAGTATCTTTTATAAAAAATGGATGAAATTAATATACCTATTCCAAAAACTGCTTTGGAAAAGTTTCTAAAACCAATAAATAGAGCTACAGATTCTTGTGTGTTGAAGTCGCACAAGAATCTATTATATACAGTATGTACATCAGATGATAAGTCCGTCATATTGTATGCCACATGTGAATTACCGATAGAAATATCTAACATAAGACTTAATTTAATTAGTATTAAAAAAATGCTAACTGGTCTTGAGTGTTTAGGTGATAATGGAGAATTTTCAATATCTTTAAATACTAATCATTTAAGATGTCAAAATAAAAGCGATTCTGAGCATGAAAATACGTTTTTCAAATATCATCTAGTGGATGATGGTATTATTACGGAATCTAGTGTTAATATAGACATTATAAAAAAATTAACATTTGATACTGAATTTGAAATATCAGTTCAAAAATTGAAACAGATAATGTCCGCATATTCATTCTCAACTGAAGTTTCGAAGATTTATTTTTACAGTAAAAATGACATGATTTATGCTGATGTTGATGATAAAACTATGACAAATGTTGATAATATGACATTTTTAGTTGCGGATACAGTATCCGGTCAGATTTTAGAAGATCCGATAGCGATAAAAATAGAAGTGTTTAAAAATTTAATATCAAGTAAATTGCCGGTCAGAGTTAAGATAAACAATAGTCATAAAGTTTTTGTTTTTCAGACTAAAGAGCACCAAGATATTGAAATAAAATATATAGTTTCAGCACTTGTTAAATAGTATTAAAAATATAAATTATTATATGGCGATCAATAAAATTACAACTTCTAGTTATTTCATCAAAAGATTAAGAGATTGTGGATATGTAACCGATAAAGTATATTCAGATTATTCTAAATCTGATGCGAGATCATGGACGATTGTAGTAGACCCAAGAGGATCTTCTATTTTCATAACATGTTTTAATAATCATAATTTTTTTGGTGAAGAGTATTTTGTGTTATATGATGGTGCTCAATATATACCAGAAAATTTTAAATTAAAAACAAGTTCTATTGAAGTTATAGTTGAATATTTAGTGAAATTTAACATTAATAATAAATCATCTACATATAACTCTAAAAAATAATGGAACCAAAAAAAAGAAAATCAAAAACTAAAAATAAAACGAACGTTACTTCTTTATCATCTGATATGGAAAAAACTGATACATTTTCATTTTCTTTTGAAGAAACCCAAGAAAAAATTTTTAACGAAATTAATAATCAAGAACTACAGAAAAGTTTAACAGAATGGGATAAAAAATTTAAACAAAAACAGAAAATAGGAAGAAGGGATCTTTCAATATTAAAGGAACATATTGGAGAATATATGAATACTTTTTTATTATTTGGTTATAATATAGATGATGATAGAGTTATACTTCAACAATTTGAAAATCCACGAGATAGAGATGCTATAATGGAATTTTTAAAAACTATTTTTATAAGACAACAAACGGAGAATTTTTTAGACTAATATGAATTTTGAAGAAATATGTAAACAAAAAATTATAAACTCATCTTTATTTAAAAGTAATAGTGCAAATCTTTATGATCCAAATTTTGATTATAATGGATTTTTATGTGATCTTGTTAAACTAATAGATATACCTGGATTAGATCCAATATTGAATAAAGACGAAAGAACACCATATTATACACCATCACAAGATTTTTCTTTATTATCAACTGTTGGCGATCCTCGAATGTCATTAGGTTTGACATTATCAGCTGGATTTATAAACTTTTTACCTTCTAATTTAGTTAGAATTGAAGCGCAAACTTCATTGGGTACACAAATAATAGAAGGTGTAATTTGCGATAAAGATGGCAAGCCGGTAAAAACACAAATGTCCAATTCTTTTGAAAATAAAACAACAGAGGAAAAAGAAATATTTGTTAGAGCTATATTAGACGATCCTGATTTCAAGAATGTATACCCACAATATGATTTTTATCAAACCATATGTATAGACGAACAGCCCGCATTAAAGATAGCGCAATTAGAGATATCAATTGACAGTATAACTGCACTATCACAGGTACGTCCAAATACTCAAACATATAATGAACTATTTTCATATTCATATGAAATAGATTTACCAAAATGTCCATTAGACTTTGATAATATTATAAATAAAAAATTTTTAGCGGAAGACTATAAAGGTTTCACGTTTAAATTAATGGATTTCGGTAAAGTTCAACATGCGATGTATTTTTGCGCATTTATATATAAATTTTTTCCAGATTGGAATATTTCTTTACATGAAAAAGTAGTACCACCAATGTTCCATATAGAACTTCAAAAAAACGATAAAGTAATTTTTTTAAAATATTGGCCGGATGATGTTGCGAGAGTAATGAAATTGCTTGATATATCAAAAGTAACAAAAGATATAAATTCCCCAGTGGATAAAATTGTTTTTAAAACTGAATTAGCAAGAACCATTGTGGATGCAATTCCAGACTATAGAAGAATAATGCAGAGTGCGAAGTATCAAGTTTTATTCTATAGTTATGTATTAGGACATTATCAATATAAAATACCAACAATTACAGTGACTGCAAGTGGGGGTAAAACTATCATCGATTTAGAAGCTAGAGTTAAATTATTGGAAGCAAAAAAATAATTTTACAATCAACAATCTAAAATATTTAAATCGGGTTCTGGTATAATACCCCCGTCTTGATTATATTGAACATTTACATTAACATAATCATTACCGTTAAATGCGTCTCCGGTTATACCATACGTTTCATTTCTTCTTAGTCTTGAAGAATTAATTCTAGCCGCATTTCCAAACGCAGAGCCACCACCACCACAAGGACCCAAATCACCCAAACTTGGATACGTATTGATCGTATTACCCATTCCAGTAGCTCTAGCTGGAGTTGGTATTACGGATGGTTCATCTCTGGATGCAGTGGCAGCGCGAGAACTATCATATCCTAACATTTTAGGAATTATATATGAATGTGAATGAGGATCACCCGGCGATCCGTGGTTATGGGTATAGTTATACACGGGTATCATTGATGGTGTTACAAAACCTGTTATTGTACCACCAAAACTACAAGAGCCATATATGGTAATAGGCATATATGTAGTATAATCATATATCATTGCAAATCCACTTGGCAGCCCCGTATTATCTATAACCATACTGATCATAGCAGTCGAATATGCTTCTTCAAATATCGTTTTCATTGCATCTGGTGTGGCTATATATTGAGTTATAGCAAGTACTAAATCTCGCAGCACTTTCCATAGCTTATCAAATAAATCAGTTTTAGTTGCATCGGGTTTTACTGGATTATTCCAATTTGCATTTGAATGAACGTTGTGTGCCGAACTAGATACTGTAGTTTGTGTATTTTCAATTGGAGTTATAATATGATTACATTGTATACCACCATCCATTACTATAGATCCCTTTACGGCTAAATCTGCTTTTACGCTTAATTTACCACCAATAAAAACACGATCAGAATCCAAAACAATAGCATCACCATCGGATTGTCTTGCGGTTATTATAACATTAGATCCACTAACGATTGTTTTATTCTTAGAAGTTAAAAGTAGTTCTCCTTCGGAGGCATTAACAACTACTGTTGATCCCATGGCTTCTATTTTACCAGTTGTTTTTGAACTAATACCGCCAGAACCAACAGTTAAATTATATTTTTGACCAACTTCTAGGTCATAAGATCCAGCTAATAAGGTTGGATCTTGATATGATGTTCTTTTACATGAACCCCTTGATGATGGTATTAAACACCAATCGGGAGTAGCTTTTACAAGTTCTGTTATTATAGGTTCTGGATCAAGATATGAAATAACCTTAGATGTATTTGTAGTTAGTCCAACTTTTATTTTATAATCCGAAGCATGTACATCTACACCATGATCTGCTGGTATTTGTTTTTGAAGTTTAGATATTTCTTTTTTATTTTTTTCATATTCGGCAGCAGAAGCCTTGTTACCTTCTTGTATAGCTTTTAATGGAGAAGAAATCATTCCCTTTACACATCCACTACTCCCACACGAACCACCGGATGTTAATCCGGCAATAGTCATAGAATTTATAAAAAACCCAAGAACGGTTCTTAATACGGCTTGTATTTTTCCCAGTAAAGAAGCAAACGGTGAATTGGGTAATATATTAAAAAATTTAGATAAATACTTAAAGGCAGTATCAACCATAAAATTTGCCCTATCAATATCAACCGTATTAGCGCAAATTGGACATTTTATTTTTTCTGAATTTTTACTATTTTGTTGGATAGTTTCGATACCTTTGTTATCAATTTCAGTTGTAATTTTTTGTAATTTTTGACTAGCTTCAAGTGATTCTTGAGTATGTGTTCCATTTATCACACTATAACTTCCTTCTCTATATACAGTTATATCTCCCTTATAAACATATTGAGCATGACCCCCTACAAATTGATAATAATCTCCAACAGAATAATCTACCATATTTGAGGTAGATTTTCTTATAATATTACCACCACGTAGACTTAAAAAAGAACCATCTTTATGTTGTAAATGAACGAGTGATAAATCATTAGGGATAGCGGACCCATAATCATCTTTCATTACGTGTTGTGTAAAAATAAGTCTACCCGCCTCATTACCTATTTTACTTTCTTCATATGATTGTAAATCATCAAATATGGGTTCTTTCATCGCACCCTGTACATCATTTATAGTTGCCATATTATTATTTATTTAATATATATTATAATACAAATTATCCATTTGATGGTTCTCTAAAACAACCTATTACGATTGGTTGTAAATGATTTCCATCTAAAAACATAACATAAGCTTTAGATCCGATATGTGGCACACTGGATATACCCATAGATGCTCCTTGATTTGAAACATCGATTCTTCCATAAAATGAATTCCCATTCAACAGAGTAGTCGTTTTACTTACGTTCCTGCCAGATGCTACCATATTATCCGCTGCTGGGGTAGTTGATGCTATTTGATTTATATCACCCGTAGGTTTTAATTCGCCATCAATACCCTTTAAAGCAGCGATAACACTTCCTTTATATTTTGTTTTAATTTTTTCTTCTAACGATGCGGCATTTGCGTAATTTTCTTTATTTTCGTCTAAAGCAAAATAAAAATTACTTAACAATCTATCTGCGGTTGCAAAGTCTTTAGATTTAATAGCATTACTTATTTTTACTCCATCCCTCAGATCCTTAGTATTTTCTCTAGCTGTTAAATAAGATCTTAATGCTAAAGCACTACCCGTGATTTGATCATAATAACTACCAGAATTAACAAAACCAAATTTTTTCACGTTTTCACCATTATTTTGAGCGAATCCAATATCGACTCCCTGAAGGTTAACACTTCCGTCTTTATTTTTTGCATTGTCACCCGAATAGTTTACTGCTTTTTTATAATCTGATATTTCATTATAAACATAGTTTGCCGATGCGCTCGTTCCCGCTCCAGTTTCATTGGCCGCAATTCTCATCATATACAATATTTCGTTATCACTCAATCCATATGGATTTGGATTATTAATTTCTACTTTTTGACTATTTATTTCTACGGATTCTGAGGTTACGTTACCAGTATGACTATTTAGTCCATTTTCTTTTGGAACGGTAACTGATTTCGGTAAAACAATATCATCACTACTAGTACCACCAGATGTTGGAGAAGTAGGAGCTGTTTCAAATTCTCCCGTGTATGTATTTACTGGTGCGCCCGTACCACCACCAAAAAATGGCATTGATACTTCAGCCCAAGGTAAAACATCAATCAATCTTTGAGTTATTTCTGGCGTAAAAACTGACGGATCTAATGTTCTAAATTTTATATTTTCATTCTTTTCATTCCATCCTGTATATAATGTATTTGTTATATGAGGTATAAAAACTTGTACTCTGCCTTTTTTTCTTGGGTCTTTATTGTTTACTACTAGCCCTATATAAATATTACTTAACATATTATGTAGCTGGTAATCTTTGTTGATTTGGATTTGGAGTATCAGTTAATCCATCTTCTCCCTCTGGTATATTTAAATTTACACCATTAGACTTATTAAACGGATTTAATGAATTAAAAAAATCACCAACTTTACCTAAATCTTTTGGTAAATCAGTTTTAAGACCACTTACTTCCATTGATATAGTTTTAAAGTTTTGTTTAAGATTGGCAACAATATCATATGGATCTTTTGGATTTCCTAATGAATCTACCGTACCGCCATTATAATAATTTGAATCCATTAAATCTCCAACATTTTCAATGTCGGGTAAAGTGGATCCGTCTGCACTATATCTATCCCATATAGCTTTTGCTTTACTCATTACTACTGATAATGGAGTGCCATTTGCGGAATATCTAGAACCATATTTTTCCACAATCGCTGAGACTATATCACCCTGTAATGCTGTGTTTATATATGAAAGTCCGTAATTAGATAATTGATCGGATATAAAATCTTCTGGATGGGTTCCCAATTCTTTAAACGAAGTATAATATTTAGAAACATCGGGTGGTAACATATCAATTAAAGCATCGAATGGATTTTGTACAAACTTAGATACGGTATTAACATAAGTCTGTATAGTATTTAAATAATTCAACCAAGGACCGGTTGCATTGAATAATGAACAGAAAAAATTTATATCATCTAATACACATTGAATAGTGTCTAATATTAAACATAAAAAATCCAATGGTATTATTAGACCGATAAGATTAAAAAGATATATTTTAATTTCTTGTATTTTAGTATTTATAATAGCATAAACTTTTCGTATATATTTATTCATCTTTTTATAAAAATCATTAAGCATAGTATTAAACATTACAGTTACTCCATTTATTATATTTATAACTCTTCGTATAGAACCAAAAGCACCAGAAGGCATAGATAAATAAGCTCTGGTTCTTATCTTATTACAAAGACTTTCCACATTATTTACGGATCCGGGTAATATTGTTTCCATAGTATTTGTAACTAAACTTGGTGTAAATCTATTGGGACCATTTAATGGATTATTTTCTCTTCTATCGCCATTAGCTTCTATATTTCCCAATTGTCCAATACCATCAAAACTACCTTTTGAATATGCTGGTGTTTTCTTTAAAATTTCAGCAAGTTGTGGTATTTTTATCATCCGCTGAAAATCTTTTATAAAGTTATCATCAATTACACATTTTGCATGGTCTTTACCTATTTGAGAAGTCATAACCGTATTATCAAACCCCTCAACTAAAAGTTTAAGTAATAAAAAATATTTATTTATATTCAAATCTGAAAATTGATGTTTTATTCGAGCTAATTCACCACCAAATAAAAAATAAGGTAAAAGATTTAAATTTGTTTGTAATTCTAATTTAGCTATTTCTGTTTTTACATCTTTTAAATCTTCTTTAGAAAGTGCAATATTTGAAGTTGCGGGAGCGACACGATTAGCATCAACTTTAGGTAAGACTGTATCAGAAACGGAGTCTTGCGGTACAGTTGGTGGTACAGCACCTCCAGTTTGCGCCTTCGGGGTTACAACAGCGCCGGTTATTATTCTACCGTCTTTTGTCTTGGCAAACGCATTACCATTATCATCAAATGATATGATCGCGTCGGATGGTAATCTATCAATTTCGGCTTGTGTCATAAGGTTATATAAAAACTTATCAAAATATCATGAATTTTCATTAGCATATTGAAATAATCATATTATATAGTAAAATAGTTCTTTATATGAATTATCCAATAATAGGAATTTCTGGAGCCGCCAGATCTGGAAAAGATACATTATGTCAATCATTAATTAGATTTTTTAAAAATAAAAATATAATTGCGGAAAGAAGATCATTAGCGGGTGATACTATAAAAAAAGATTTAAAAAGACTAATTAAATCAAAAGCTAATATAGATACATTTACCGAAGATTCGTATAAAAAAAATAACATAAGACCGTTATTAGTTGAATATGGTAAATTAATGAGAAATCAAACTAAGGGTAGATATTTTATAGAAAAGTTTAAAAAAGATCATAATAAAATTTTAATAATTCCAGATGTAAGATATGCGGAATATGACGAAGATGAATTACATTGGATTAAAAATGAAGAAAATGGATTTTTAATTTTTATAACACATGAATATGTTTCAGATGCAAACGAAACTGAAAAGGTTAATAATAAAGTTATAAAAAAACAATCAGATTTTCATTTAAAATGGTCAACTTTAAATGAAAAAAATCCATTAGATTTACATACAATAAATAAAACAGCAGAGAAGATAGGAAATATTTATTTGAGTAATTTACCACTTACCAATCGGACAATTTGAAGCTTTCAGATATGTTTTTATTGCCATATTACAACCACATTTTGAACATTTTTGTAAATCCTTTATAAAAAATTCGCACGAATTACAAATAGATTTTCTATTATCTATTACTGAAGTTTCAGCATTTATCGGATTTCCTTGTGCGATGCTAGTTATATTTTTTATAATATCAGAACCTAAATTTCTAGACATTTGAAACGCAGATGGCATTCTTTTATTAGAAGATTCTAAACTTCTAATTTTATTTTCCTGTATCATTCTTTTAAGATGATTATTATCCATAATTATATTTATTTAATAATTCTTATCTTCAACATCCCAAAGTTTAGAATATGTATCAATTTTATTTGCTATTACTTCTGTCACGTAATCATTTTTAGTAAAAAGATGAGTTACTGAGCTAATTAACCACTGACCTAAAAATCTATTATTAAATGGATTTTGATCTCCAGATATAATACTATCAACAAATATAAATTTTCCAGGAGTTCTTAGTGTAAGACCTTTTTGTTGAAATGATAAGGTTTGATTTAAAAATAAAAAATCTCTAATCATTTGTACCGAAGGTAAGACATCGTTGACATAAGGATCAGCCGAAAATTTATTATCTATCATCAATCCCTTTTTTTTCGTTTGATTTAAATTTGTTAATAGATGTGGACTATTTGGTTTTGATTTTAAAAAACTATATAGAGTATTGTTTGTTATTTCTTTAATTTTATTGATAACATCCAATGCTGAATTTTTTTCATATATTATATTAAATTCACCATTTCTAGTATCAAAATAATGCAGGGGGGAATTTACTATTTTCATATCATCAATAGGTGCCATTGGTGAAAATTTATATTGTGTTATTCTAGAATATGGTGAATTATGATTATTCCCAGTTTGTGGATCTTTTCCATCATCAATCCACGCTTGAGGTATATATGGTGGATTATCTATCGGACTAGTAGTATCATCTAAAATTAATCTTTCTATTTGATTTTTAGAATCTTTTAAGATATCACTTAAAGATAATAGTTCAAATCTTTTATTTCTACTATTTCTACCAAATTCTAAAAAAACAGGATCATTGTTATCACCCACACATCGAGATAATAAAAAATTTATAGTATCTATAGTATTATGATAAGCAGCTGACGTACAAAATATTTTAACAGCATCTTGTGGTCCAGTATTCCATCTATCACTAATTTGTCCCATTTCGATATTTGGTTTATCAATTGATGATTTATCATCATATCCAACTTTTATATTCGAACCATCTATATTTTTTGATGCAAATTTAATTAGTTCCGCTAATGCTATATTTGGGTTTAAATTACGTAAAGAATCATCTACAGCAAACATCTCTCTAGTAATCTTACCACTCGATGTATCTAACTCGGTTTGTAGATCTAAAATTGCAGTAGCGGTTGACCATTCAATATTTTTTTCTAAGAATAATTGATATCTTTCATCTATGAAATAATAACGTTTTAATTTATTCTGAATATTTTCAGATGGTAAATCTTCAACATCATATACAATTAAATCATAAGACATTTCCCATTTTTCTTTATCATCATATTCTTCATCATTTTCACCAACTGGAATTATTCTTATGCTTATTTTATTTCTACCATCTGTTCTGTCTATAAAAAGATGTTTTTGGTTTTTATTGGTAACATTATGAGTTTTTTTGATATTAAAATCTCTTTGTGTTATTTCAAAATCATTATTTAAAACGATATTTCCATTAACCCACCAATTTATTAAACTTTCATTTATCGTTAACGAATCAACCATAAAAAAAGGTATAGCAACCGGATCTTCTAATGAATTATAAAAATATATTTCTATCCAATACCTTTCAGTATTTATCTGATGACTGAATCCGTTATTTAACTTTCTACCCATATTAAGAACAATTTTCGGAGTTAGGATCCATTAGCATATTAACATGCAATTGATTAAATGAAAATGTAGCACTACACATTATTTCATTACCCTCTCTATTTGAGAAATTTATTTCACCCAAAGAAGTGGGAAAAACATCAGTATAATTAAAAGAAACTATTTTATTATTATATTCATCCATTGCAAATATTGAAAATCTTGATGTGAAATCTGTCATTGGCGTTGCTAAATCTGGAGTTTGGTTTCTTAAAACTGGTATGTTGATAGCGTGTGTAAGATCCGATCCACCTGTCTTATAATCATTAAATAAATTTATCCAATTCCAAATTAACCAATAATTATAATAAGAATTATCTACTAAAAATTTCACATTAAGAGGTGTATATGCGGGTCTATGTAATGATGATGTTCTATAAACTTGTCCAGAGTACGGAACCTCAATATCCGGTACTTTTATATCAGGAACCGGTGATCCAAAAATCGTAACTTGTAGTGGGTCTGCTGTTATTTTTTTATGAGAGTCACAATCTTCTTTATCTTTTAAAGCTTTTGGTATATCTATTATTAAAAGATATTTGTCATTTCTAGATCTATTAAGTGATGATTGATACATATATATTAGAATACAATTGGGAAAAATGTTTCATTTATATTTACCGTTTCTTCATCTTTCCGTTCTTCTTTTTTTGGTGTTTGTTTTTGACCCCACCTAGAAAGCCACACCATCAAATCTTCTTGGTCTTCCGTATTTATGTTTAATGTTTCAGCATCAAATTTTCCAACGTGAGAATATGTAGGTCTATGGGTTGTTGTCGTTCTTTTAAATTGAGAAGTTTTACCTTCAAATAATGGACTCTTTTTAATTAACTCTGAATTATTACTTAATGGCGTAATTTTTAATGGACGACCCTGATCGTCAATATCACCGATAGCATAATATTTTTCAGCTACAGACGGATCTAATATGAATAATGCCCATATCATAGACATAACTCTATCATCTTTATCGGTATCTTTTCTTTTACTAAATGTAAAATTAGGAAGTTTAACAAAAGTTTCTAATTCTAATAAAGTATCTAAATCATTATATTTTACTGCATTTAAACTGTTAGACCAATATCTAAAGTTAACGACTCCTTTATATTTTGTATTTGTATGATTATATATACCTAATCTATTTTCTTTATTATAAAATTTACTCCCTTGAATATCATAAGAAACTATAGATTCGTAGTTATGCGTATGATGTAATACGTCGAGTACCTGTTGACCATTGTTATTATTTTCGACTAATACAGGAGGTCTACCCCAGTCTTCTAAAATACCCATTAGACGAGTCCCGAAATGATATGGGCTTACAGTATTAGATGCAAATACAGCCACTTGTTCTATTTTAGTTAAATCTGCTATATTTAATATTTGTGCTACAGTATTACTTCTACCTATACCCTCACCAACATCAACACCAACTACATACACTCCATCGGGAGATGGGGTATTATATATTTTATATGCACCATCTTCCATAACATATATGGGTTCCTTACATTGGGCTTGTAAAGATTTTAAAAGATCAGCATCAATAGCAGTTTTACCCGGCTCATGAAATCGATTACAATATTCTTGCTCGAAATCATCCATGTTATTATTGAGAAGACTTAAAGTTTCTCGTTTCCATTCTTCATCTCTACCCGGAACATCATCCCAGTTAACAGTTTCTAAATGCCAAGAACTTTTTTCTTTTTGTGATTCTTTATATAATTCGTAAAATTTATTATCAGTTCCGTTAGGAGTAGATATAACAACAATTTGAGATTTTTTAGACGAAGAAATGATTGGTATAGCACTTTTCCAAAGTTCTTGCATAACCTCATTTGGACAGTGAGCCATTTCATCAATGATCAAAAGATTTGATGTGCTACCTCTCGGACCGGATGAAGAAGATGTACTAACCTTTATTTCAGAATCGTTTCCTAATTGAAATCCATCCTTTCTCCAAGACTTTACACTAGGTTTCATCCAAACTGGAAGTTCTTCAAACGACATTCTTATTCTAGAAAAGATTTCTTTTGCTGTTGATTCTTTATTAGCAACAATAGTAATTCTTTTATCAGCTTGAAAACAAACTATCCATAATGCGTAAATAGTTATGGTTGTAGTTTTTCCACTTTGTCTACTTGAAAGAATTATATTAAATCTATTGTCTCTAAATGCTCTTAAAAGTTTTTTTTGATATTTATACAATTCTATTTTTTTCTTTCCCTCATCTATAGTATTAATAAAAAAATAATTTTCAGAAAATTGTAAAATATTTTTTGCACATTTTTCAAATTCATCAATCATTTCAGGGGTCCACTTAATTTGAGTATTACCCTTTAATAAATTTTCATTTCCTTTATAAAAGGAAGCATCGACTACGACATCTTTAGTATCAAGATGTGATAAATCAATTTTTTCAATTTCCTCTTTTTTCTTACGTCCCATATTATAAATATTTATAATACCTAATGAAAAAAACAAATAAATATCAAGAATTTACAAAAATGGGTAATGGAGATTTGCAATATAATTATATAACCAAATGGCCCATTTATAAATTGGATGTTTTAAATAAAAAAGGATTATGGAATACTTTACAAACAATTTGTGAAAGTATAAAAAATGATGATAAATTTGATATGTTAACAGAACATCAAATTGAAAAATTCTTTTTTAAAAGACCGGAAATAGATTTTGAAATAAATTTCTTTTTAAATACAATGGATAAATGTTTTGTTTTTAAATTTAAAAATAAAATATATTGTTATACATTTGGTGAAATTAAACGAAAAAATGGAAGAAAAATATTTGTAAGATTTTATTTTGATTATAATAAATTATTTTCCGAATTATAAATTATTTATTAAGTTGATCTTGCAATTCTTGTAATATATACCAAATATAATCTGGTTTTAATAATTTTAATTTAGTACCTATTTCCGGTAATTTTGTCGCATCTTTTATATTATTATATTCACAAACCATCCACCATAAATCCATAGTATTATAAAATTTATATGATATATAAAGCCAAGTATCTCTAGGTTTTACTATATATTCATCTTCAACTGATGTATCCGCAGCGGGAATTATAGTTATATTACGTAATAAATTATAAAATTTAAATTTATCATTATCCTCATATACATTAAAAAATTTTTCATATCTATATGAAGACATTTTATTTAAATTTGGATTTTCTACTTGAGTATTCATATATTATTTAGATTATTAATTATTAAGTGGGACATTAGGTCTTGGATTATTAGGTCCTCCCCGGATTGTTATAGTTGAGATACTAGGATCTTCTACTATTGAAGGTGTACCGGAACGAAGCGCACTATTTGGTACTTGAACTAAAGATGGAGCACCTACACTATTATCAGTATTATTTGGATTATTAGATCCAGAATTAGAAACAACGTTAACTTTTTTACCACCCAATGCGCCCATAAAAATATTAGCACTTTGAGGTAATAATTCAGTAAATGTAATTGATATTCTATATGCTTCAGGTATTAATGAATTTTTTATACCATAATTTTTTAATTCTGTTATGTTTCTTGTTGTACCAATACTATCAACTTTAAAATCTGAAACG
>Ga0049081_10000412_pt1 | contig 16405 bp, 20 predicted proteins | sample GreLakmeER78MSRF_FD_66717 | JGI IMG/M metagenome (GOLD analysis project Ga0049081, IMG submission 66717) | Freshwater lentic microbial communities from great Laurentian Lakes, MI, USA - Great Lakes metaG ER78MSRF | ecosystem: Environmental > Aquatic > Freshwater > Lake | place: Great Lakes...
GCTGTTGTCAAACCTACACCAGGATTGGTAGAAGTCCAAGTTCTTGCTGACGTAGCAAAGGCTTGAGCACCACCAGACTGAAATGCAGCCACAGAGGTCTGTGCAGGCGTTCCTGTCGTGTAGTTAGAACCTCTGGAAGGCACTGCGTAGGAGTTGCTTCCTACAGTCGTTACATTCGATGCCGTTGTAGGCTTAAGGTTGTAGTAACAAATCTCTAACTCATACAAAGCAGGAAGATACCAGTCTGAGTAGCCGTTGATTGTTAGTGCGGCACACCACTGAGCAGCAGGGTAGGTAGCTGAATCTAATTCGGCTGTATTAGTCGCCCCATCGTAAGAAGATAAACCTAAAGAATCTGATGTGGCAGTAGTTTTGTAATTAACTGATGTGTTCTCACCCGATGATTTGGGCGAGACAAGTAGATAATAGGTATTGCCACCAAAACTAATCTGCCCTGCGTAGTAGCCACCTTCCCAGAACTCACCAATGGTTGTAGGGCCGCTTATGCGCGTACCAATACCAAAAGACCCAAAGCCTTTGCTACTCGCGCTACCTATGCTTTGGATAATTGGCATTACGCAAACCGAGTCTGACTAGCCAAGACAGTAAACGTTGCTGATCCTGTCTTGATGATGGAATAAGAATACACGTCGATAGAACTAGCATTGCCTGCGGTAGGAGCAGTACCACCTAACCACTTAGGTGTAACCGACGAACCATCTACTTGCACCGCTGAGTTGTAGTAAGCAGTGCTTCCATTAGTGACTAAGAAGGCACAGGTTAAGACTTCTCCGGTCGCCATTGCGGTATTCAGTGACGTACCAGAAGAAGCTCTAAAGTTCACTGTAAAGTTCCCAGAGGCGTTAGTTGTGTAGTACAGAACACCTTGGGTTGTAGTGTCGAAGTTAATCGTGCCTGTTGCTGCTGTTGCTGATACCGTGATCGTCTCAACAACACCTTGCAGCTTTGCGCCGATCTGAGAGGATGTGGATGCTAGAGAGAGTTGTTTAGCAAAGGTCGCAGCCTGTGCGGAGGAAATCGTAAGTGCTAGCGTACCTCCGGTCTTGACCTCTAGGATGTCTGTGTTGTCAGACGTAATTGAGGTTCCAGCGGTAGCTGCATTAAGGACGTTCGCCATTCTCTACCTCTACCCAGTTAGTTGTTTCTTCATCCCAGCTATACATCTTACCGTCGGTAGGCATCGCTACTGGAGCTTCCCACTGAGCATTGGCATTTAGAAGCCAGCTAGCAAAGGGCTTAGGCGGCACAAACGCATCGATGTCTGCTCGGTAGGTATAACCAATCCCTGCGTAGTTCTTACGCATGTTGCCGTTATAACTTGTCTGCTTCCACGTTCCACCGAGAATCTTCTCAAGATGAGCAGCACCGATGTGTTCTTTCTCAACACCGCTAGCGTCTGAAGTGTCCTTGTTATCAACAACGACAACCTGCGTGACGATGTTGTTTTCATCAATCTTTGCGAAGTGAGCCATTACGCCTCCAGCCTTAAGCCTGTTAAATCCATTTCTTCCCCTACGACACCGACAGGAAAGGTATTAAAACTGAGTGAGATTCTTGTGTCCTCGCCTTTGACCTCTGGAACCATATGTGTGAGCGACGAAGGAAAGAGAATCAGCCTGCCTGCATAAGCCTCAAACCACCAACTCTCAGAGTTATACGGGTTCCATTGGTCAGGAGGAAACTTGATCTGCTGCCAGCCATCTTTGTAGAAGTAAATCCGATCATCAGGGTTGGTCTGAACATAGAACACACCTGAAATGTAGCTATTAGGATGAGCGTGTTTGTGGTGGTACTGACCTTGCTCGCTATAGTTGCACCAGCTTTGCGTGACTCTCAGACTTACATTGTGCTTAGGATTCACTGTGGACTTAAAGTATTCCGAGACAGCATCCTCAATGAACGATCTCAGGTTTGTCAGCACAGGGCTACGAAGTACGAAGTTATCAGTGCTTGTGGTATTTCCCTGATTAGGCCTTGTGTGTAGCTCACGGATGAAGAACAACTCCTCATCGCTTAATGGGCGACCTAGTTCAGCAAAGCCAACAGCTGTCGGAAAGAGATTATGCAATTGCATCTTCGATTTCCTTTTGCTTGATGCCCATCTCTTTGAGTTGCTCGTCGGTGTAGATCGTAGGGATTGAATCTTCAAACTCCTTGATCTTGTCTATCACCCAATAAACTTCCTCAATACTCGGACAAGGTCTAGGATCATCCCAACGTGTGAATACGTTGTTAGAGATTTCCCACTTCGCCCCAGGACGAAGCAGGTGCATAGCTGTGTCTATTCCTAGGAAGCGATATGTTTTTGTAGTCATGTTATTGATTGATTTTGATGATTACGATACCGGAGCCGCCTTTGCCACTTGATGAACCAGCGTCATTAGTGCCGCCTCCGCCGCCTCCTCCGCTAGTTTCAGTTCCCGCCTGAACTGCCGGAGATAAACTCGGAGCGTTTGCACCCTGTCCGCCACCACCATAACCTCCCGCTTTGGTAGCAAACGATGCACTTCCACCGCCGCCTCCAGAATAATACCCAGTAGATGGAGTGCCGCCGGGACCAGCCCCCCCATAAGATGAAGCAAATGACGGACCTTGCGAACCATTCCCACCAATTCCAGCGCCTGCTGCATTACCAGCTTGTGCAGCGCCACCACCACCACCACCGATACTAGTGGTATACGGACCGCCAGCATTACCTTGCCCCGGAACACCCGTTCCACCGCCGCTAGGACTCGGTGTACCACCGCCGCCCCCTGAACCACCATTTCTGCCAGCAACTCCCGGCGCAGTCCCACCACCTCCCCCGCCACCACCGGTTGCTACAACACCGGGAGTGGCAAAAGGAGACGGGCTAGACCCACCAACAATAGAAGATGGATTTCCATCATTTGCTGGACCAGCAGCAGATAAACCGGCCCCGCCGCCACCTACTGTTATTGTTAATGTCGCTCCGTTAGTTACGGTTTGCGAAGACCCGACTAAATAGCCGCCAGCACCACCACCACCGCCAAGACCAGAGGAAAAGTTTTCCTTACCACCCCCACCACCACCCGCTACGCAGAGATAATCAATACTCGTTACGCCTGTAGGCACAGCCCACGTTGTCGTGCCTTTGAATACAAAGACGGTTTGGCTAGCAACGGTGTACTTTAGGATGACGATACCGGAGCCGCCTGTGCCGCCGTTTGTTTTGTTAGCAGGAGTATCACCATAACCACCACCACCCCCACCACCTGTGTTTGCTGTGCCGTCGCCTCCAGCAACACTAGCAGTAGCTGAACCATTTCCACCTCCGCCAGTGCCGCCAGTGCCGCCAGTTTTTGGAGAAACCGTATTCGTTCCTCCACCGCCGCCACCAGCATAAGTAACACTACTTCCAGAAATAGTTGATGCTGTTCCTGCGCCACCATTCCCGCCAGCCGAACTCGTGGCCGCTGCCGCTGCACTTCCTGCGCCACTAGCACCACCCCCGCCACCTCCTGCTGCATAGGAAGTGCCAGGGCCAGAACCAACACCGCCGTTTGACCCTTGCGAAGGAGATGTTGATGGTGTATTTCCATTTCCAGAAGATGAATTTCCTGTATGCGAACTTCCACCCCCAGAACCACCATTAGCACCCGTTATGGTTCCGTAAGGAGCAGGACTTCCCGGAACAAGAAAACCACCGCCACCGCCACCGCCATAAGCCTTGAAAGTATTTGTACCGGCTCCAGAGGGGTTTTCCGTAATCGGCGATCCAGCAATAGAACTATCCGTACCATTATTGCCAATAGTTCCAGGCGAGCCTGTTGATCTAGCGCCGCCTCCACCAACAGTAATAGTGTAATCAGTTCCCGCAGTGACAGATAAACCTGTTCCCGTCCTAAATCCACCCGCACCGCCGCCACCGCCTATCCCCGTTCCACCCCCACCCCCACCAGCGACAACCAAATACTCAACCTCTGTAACACCAGCAGGGCATGTCCATGTACTCGTAGCGGTAAAGGTTTGGACAATTGTGTAGGTGCTTCCGCCACCGCCGCCACCAGAAAAGGCAGCGGCAATCATTGCCGATAATGCGCCAGCCATTAGGTTACCCCCGCACCAGAAACATACCAAGTATCAGTTGCTGTTTTCAGGCATGTTGCCAAGCCCTTTGTAGCCACTGTTCTGTTGCCTGTTGCTCCGTTAGCTAACTGGAACGTAACACCAGCACCAGAGATCGTAAGGTTGCCTGAGTTGTCATTCACCACAAGAATCGTTGTACCTACAGGAAACGCTACAGAGGCATTTGTAGGTACTGTCAGGGTGGCTGTAGAACCGCCTGTGAAGATCACATGCTTGCCAGAGTCTGTAAGTACCAACGTATAAGCAGAAGAGCCGCCAGAGGTCTGTGGAGCAGTCCTAAAGCCTACAGAGTTAGTACCGTCTACCGTACAGTTACTTAGCGTTCCTGATGTAGGCGTGCCCAGAACAGGTGTTACGAGCGTTGGTGATGTGGCAAAAACTAGCGATCCTGAACCTGTCTCATCAGTCACCGCCGCCGCTAAGTTAGAGGATGACGGTGTGGCTAGGAAGGTAGCTACACCAGTTCCTAAGCTAGCAGACGTTACCGCAGAAGCAAAGGTTAGGTTGCCTGAGCCATCAGTCTGTAAAAACTCATTAGCACTACCGTCTGTGCCAGGAAGCGTAAAGGTTGTGTTGCTGCTGGTATTGGCAGATTGGACGGTTGTTGTCCCTGTCCCAGAAGCGTTACCCTGAAGTTTGATCTTTGACATAAGTTACCCCAAAACCATCCACGATTGACCATCTGGAACCGTCACAGCATAACCTGCCGCGACCGTGACAGGACTGACAGACAGTCCGTTTGTGTTGCTCGTAAGTGTGACATTGCTCGAAATCAAAATTTGCGATTCTAGGATTGGCCCACCTGCACCGCCACCTGTAGCTGTCAATTGCCCTGCCGACAAACTAAGGCCAGAACCTACCGTGACGTTGCTAAACCCGCCTGAGCCATCATTAGCTAAAAGTTGTGCGCTTGTTCCGCTAGTAGCCGGAGCGTAGTCCGTACCTGATGTGGCTGTCGTAAAGCCTGAGCCATTGCCCTTGAGGATACCGTTAAGACTTGTTGTAACCGCAAGCGTTCCTGAACTCGTTACCGGAGAATTGGAAACCGTAAAGCCAGAAGGCATCGTGAGGCCAACTGAAGTAACTGTCCCAGAACCACTTCCTGCGGATGCCCATACAAACGCTGAACCATTCCACTGTAAATAAGTAGAAGAAACCGTAGGAGCGTCAATAAACGATGTCGCACCTACACCCGTCTGGTACACAATTTTGTTAGCAGAACCTCCAGATACATTCTGTGCGCCTGTTGCGGTCGTAGCCGATCCTGCGCTGCCGCTGATAGAAATTGACCAGGTTCCGCTAGCATTAGTACCTGTTGTAGATGGAGCGCCAATCGTGTTGTAGCTGATGGTTCGTGCTACTGATCCATCGAAGGTCGTTCCTGAAGCAGCGCCGGAGCCTGAGTTGTTGAACGTAACCGCATTGGTAGTCGTTCCACCGCCACCACCAGTTGCGCTTAATGTTCCTAATGAAAAACTTAACCCAGTTCCAACCGTAACGTTTGAGAATCCGCCTGAACCATCACCATACAAAATCGACGTACCGCTTGTAGCTGGTGCGTAATCAGTACCGGATGTAGCAGTAGTGAATCCAGAACCATTACCTTTAAGAATGCCACTAAGGCTTGTCGTGACTGCTAACGTGCCAGAGCTTGTAACTGGAGAGCCGGAAACAGAAAACCCTGTTGGCATAGTTAAAGAAACAGAAGTTACTGTTCCAGCGCCAGCAGGTGTATCCCATGTAAAGGCAGAACCGTTCCACTTAAGATAGCTTCCAGAAACTGTAGGAGCTGTTGCAAACGTTGTTGTTGATGCGCCAGACTGATAAAGGAGTTGGTTAGCCGTACCGTTTGCAATGCTTGCCGCTGTGCCTGTCGTGTTTTGATTCAACGTAGGAATATCAGCAGCGACTAGCGCCCTAAATGTTGGCGCACCAGAAGAACCATTAGGCGAAGCTAAAACATAATTCGCTGTCTTGCTTGCGTAAGGATTGACCGTATCACCATAGGCAGTTGCTAATCCAATCGTGCCTGACGTTGTAATAGTGCCGCCGCTAAGACCAGAACCAGCCGTAATGCTCGTAACGGTTCCAGTTCCTGACTCAGCATCCCAAACAAGTGATGATCCATTCCATTTAAGAAATGTGTCGGTAATTGTTGGGGCAGCGATAAATGATGTCGCTCCAGAACCAGTCTGGTAAGGAATGCGATTGGCCGCGCCGCTCGCTAGATTTGTCGCTGTTGTTGCCGTTGTCGCTGTTGTTGCGCTACCAGCCGACCCAAGAATGTCAATATTCCAGGTTCCTGTCGCCCCAGTTCCTGTTGTTGGCACATAGTCGGTGCCAGCAGTTGCATTTGCAAAACCACCAGAACCATTACCTTTTAAGATGCTGGTTCCACTTGTGGCAGGCGCATAGTCAGTACCTGATGTTGCATTGCTAAACCCACCAGCGCCATTGCCTTTTAGAATACTTGTGCCGCTTGTTGCTGGCGCATAATCGGTTCCCGATACGGCAGCAGCAATAACACCACTCGTTGCCTTTACAAGACCTGTTGTCGTTGCAGCCTGAATAAGTTTGCCGGTCGTGCCGTTGAACAAAGCTATTTGTGCATTGACTGACAACGCAGGGCCATTAACATCACCTGCGCCAATCGTTGTACGAATACCTGCCGCAGTTGTTGCGCCCGTTCCACCGTTAGCAATAGGTAATGGCGTTCCTGAATAAGTAACCGCTAAGGTTCCACTAGTTGTAATCGGCGAGCCAGAAACTGACAAAAAGTTTGGCACGGACATAGCAACCTGGGAAACCGAACCGCCTCCCCCGCCACCTCCTGCTGCATTCTTAACAGACAATAATTGAAAGCTCGTGCCGTCGTACATCACCGATGCAATGGCACCAACAACAATGGCATTAGCCGACAACGTACTGCCATCAGGGTAAATAATGGCTTTCGCACCCTGACCATTGACGTTTAAGGTAGCTGGCCCCGTATTAGCAGTCGTTGCTTGAAACTGAATTGCCAGTCCAGCCTGGTAAGTTGTCGAAATACCAGAAAGCGCAACGACATAAGCATCTGTCGTACCTGAATCAAGCGCATAGTTGCTAAACGTAGCTGCATCATTTAAAGCCGTTGCAACTGTAGAAAAGTCAGCGTCAAGGTTAGCAAGTGGAATGCTTGTTGTTGCAGTGGCAAACGTATTGGGTATGGTTACTGGCTTTGCCATCAGAACCTCGCTCTTAGTTCATGTTCAAGCTGGAAGCCATTGAATGTAAAGGCTGGCGCAGTCGATGTTACCGTCATACCCAGGTATTTTCCATACATTTGCGCGTCGTACTTCAGTAACTTATAACCTTCAGTCAACTGATAGCCCGATGAAATCCATTGCAGGGTGCTTCCAGCGTTATTAGTCCATGCAATGTTATTAAATGAATTGTTTTGCCAATTAACAGCGTTACCTAATGCAATCGATGTTGATGCTTTAGCCTCGCTATCAATCGAAATATTCAATGAACCTGCGACTGTGACAGGAAACGTCGCTTCAACACCAAGTTTTAAGGCTTGCTTGTCTCGAATTGGGTCTTTCAAGTCCCAAAGTGCCGTAACAACCTCTGTTGAGATATTGGCCGTTTGATCTTCGTAAAGCCTGTAAAAAGCGCCGCCTGATTCAACACCATAGACATTGATTAAGCCATTGACGGGCGAAGAATTGATATGCGTCAAATTGCCTTGGTAACTGATGAACCATTTACGATCAAAGAAAACCAACTGTACACGTCGGTAAGTTCCGTTGTCGTTGTACCTAACGTTCCATGCCGATACCAAGATGTTGTAGATCAACGTCTGGCACCCAGTCACCGTCGAACTAAAGTCAATATTAGGGAAAATACCGTCTAGTGCATCACTAATCTTGGTTGTTGTAGCACCTACCAGTGCATACACGCCATAGCGGTTGATAAACAAAATGCTGCGAAAATAAGCAAAGACACCAAGGAAAAGCTCAGTACCAATCGATGCACTGATATTGGTGTTGGTAAAAAGCGTTTCACCAGCCGTATTGACGCGAACATCCGAAAAGACGTTAATTGATGATTCGCCAAACACATACAAGAAGTTATTAGCAGCAATGATCTGTGTGATGTCACCGTAAAGCGTTGCATCGACAAGCGTGATGTTGCCAGCAGAAATGCTTGTAAAGTCGTTGTAGCTATCGGCTGCGGTGTAGTAAACCGTTCTACCGTCAGCAATCCATACCCTTCCTGAGAAAGACTGGATACTTGATCCAACCTGGCTAATAACGGTTGCGGTTGCGGTTGCGGAAGAGCCTGCGCCATTAGGGTCTGCCACATAAAGCAAGGTACAAGTTCCATTTGCTACGGAGCCGCTAGTATGCGTTGGTGCCGTAGAACTTGTTGTACCGCCTACCGTAACGTAATAATAATTACCGCCAGAAGATAACAACCTTCCAGCCTGAAAAGCTGTGGTTGATGCCCATGCTACTGCGCCTGACGTTCCAATATAAACAGTTGGTGCGCTGGTATAACCCGTTCCATACTCACCAACCGTAATAGCCGTAACAGCATTAGCCGTAACCGTTGCAGTGGCGGTTGCTTGTATGCCACCCGTATTATTTGGCGCAGAGAAAGTTACGATAGGTGCCGAGGTGTATCCGCTGCCGCCTGCTGTAACGGTAACCGTACCGACCGAACCGACCCGAACGAGATTCGTCCCGTCGAATGTAGCGTAGCCATAAGTTGTGTCAATGATGAGGATTCGTTCATTCTTCCATTGACTGATTTGAGTTCTTGTTCCGCTGAAGGTGCCTGAGCTAGCCAGCGTGACCGGCGCGGTAGGGGTTTCCAAGTTGACATATTGCGCACCTCCATTGGTAAAGAAGGCAAACATGTATGCGGTGCCATTGATATTGGCTGGTGCCATGTAATGCACCGTACCGCCCCAACTAAAGTTTGTGCTGCTATAGGTAACGCGCTTTTCTTTAGGGATAACCTTTAGGTTGGAGTACCCAATGGGCATCACATTCTCTATCCAGGCAAATTCATTCTCCTGAATAGCCGTGCGATTGGCCTTGGTGTTAAGCCCTTTGAAATCCTTGGTAACGTGGTAGGACTTCTTTTGCTCAACAGCGGCCATGATCAGTACGGTACAGAGTAGGGTGTGGGCAAGCGACGAGTAAAGCTGGAGTTAATCGCTGCCAAGAGTTGTTTTTTGTACTCGGCATTGAAGATTTCGGCTTCACCGTAAGACTGTTCTTTGTATTTAGCCTTGTAAGCAGCGTAAAACGCTACAGGCGACGTATAGGGTTCTAAGATGGGTTCAGTCTGTGAGTCAGAAGTCAACGGCACCGGCAAAACGATGGTGTCAAACTCCATGACGTAAACCTGGTCAGGAACTGGCCCCAAATAGATCGTACTTTGCGCATAGCGCGTAAAAGCAATGGGCCTGCCCGTGTAATTCTGCCAAAACCGCAACTCAGCGTTGAATTGCGTCCATGACATGTAGCGTAAGGGGATTCGCGTGTTTCCCCAGTACAAGTTAACGTTTAAGACATCAAGAATCTGCTCAGCATAGGTTGGCAGCGTTAATGATGTGATTTGAAAGGTTTCAACCGAGGTGGTCGTGTTGCCCGTGAGGATTGATCGCAAACAACCCGTATCTCGGACTACTCGGTGCCTAGCACCATTGATGTAGTCAGTAAGCTCTGTGTCAGACCAGAAATTACCAGCCGCATCATGCAGGAGTCTTCTAACTTCTGCGATATAGCCCGAATAAGTTGCCATTTACGCCTCATTAGCAGGAGGTTGGACTTTGGCCGCACCCCGACCGCGAAGAGGGGGCGCGGCTACTCGATCCACCACGAGGGCTGACAAGTGGTCGGATTTGATTGGCGCGTCTGTAAATACAAACTCTTTGAGCCTAGCCATAGCTTTCTCATAGTCTGTATTCATTTTCATCCAGCCAAGACGCACCAAGTAAGGAATTTTGTTGTCATCGCCGTAGCCAAAAATAGCTCTAGCAACAACAGGTTCCACTGGAACACTTTTGTTAGGCGCAAATTCAATACGCTGATCGACGTATTTGCCAATCAGCGTATCGCTGCCTTTGTTAGTCACAAAGATCATGCTTCGAGAATATCCCCGTAAACGTAGACATCTGCCGTTGCTGCTGCACCTTGTGCAGTAGTAAGCGACAAGTATAAGTTGGGAATACTACTTTTAACCGTTGTACTTGCACTGCCTGTTGTACTAAGGGTCAGGTCAAGGAACAACGTTGAAGCGGAAAGCGAAGAATATGCTTGGGAAGAAGCAACCACTGCTGTACCACCTTTGGAGGCAGCGGTATAAACGCCGCCTGCCGCAGTGGTCAATGAGATGGAAGCATTCGTTACAACAATCCGACGAAGAATGAACTTCGAGGGATTGCTGAACATCACAATGCGCTGATCATCCGTGCTATTCATATTTGCACTGATCAGTTTCCCAAGCAGGATACCTCCGAACTGCTGCGGTAACAGACTACCGACTTTGTTGGCATCCATGCTTTACCTCGCTTAGGTGTTGTAAGTGCCAGTTGCTGCCTGACCACCATTGACGGTCATCAGGGTAACGGTCGCTTCAGTGCTACTGTTGTTAAACCGGACGTTAATACCATCCGAGAACAACGTACCGCCGGTGTTAGCAGCGATCAGCGTTACCCAAGAAGAACCGTTGTTTACCTGAACGCTTACGTTAGCGGTGGGGATCAACAAGTACATACCGACAGGTACTAAGGTCGTTGTACTTGCAGCCGCCGTAACGGTTACTGCGTCAAGATAAGCACCTGCGGTGTCGGCGTTAGCCGAGCTAGAGGCAAGGATGAGTTTCGTTAGTGCCAATGCCATGATCGACTCCTTACAGCGTGAGGGAGTTGAGGCCAGTCACCTTGGTCATGCTCTTGGGCTTGGTGCTCACCATTTCTGCAATGGTCAACACAGCGCCAACATAACCAATCTGCCAGTTTGGCAGGGTGGACTCAAAGCCCGTAAAGGCAAACTCGGCCTGATCGTGAATGTACATGCTGAGATAGTTCGTATTCAGCAGATACAACTCACCTTCCGTGCAATACGGATCAGGATAAATCGGCACACCGGCAACCATCAATGCGCGGAAACCGGAAGTTGGGCCTTCTTCTCCGCTTGCAAAGTTGCTACCAGGCGTGATCATGTAGGTTTCTTGGCCTACAAAATCTTGTGCCAACAGCGTCCAAGTACCAAAGCCGCAAACACCAAAAGTTGGAACCTCTGCACCATTCTTCACCGTTCCAGAAATGTACTGGAGGATGTTTTGACGGGTTGGGTTAACCGAACCAGCAGAGTATTCTTTCGATTTCCACCATGTGTAAGTCGAGCGAGACAAGCCGCCATAAGTGCCATCAGCATCAACAGCAATGGGCAAGCCCGTAAACTGCTGTGCGTTGCTCACGTTGTTATACAGCGCTGTCGCCATGGCATCCATCATGACGTTGGTCGCATCGTTCATGCGAGCCTCAATCAAAGGAATCACAGCATAGTCTTGCTGAACCGCACCTTCCATACCGAGGAATGGAACAGGCGCAATCATGAGCTTGAGGTTGAACTCAGCGTTGTAAGCACCTTGCATGACGCTAGGCTGTGCAAACGAGCCGCTGTAATCCGACCACTGTGCGTTAACAAACTGGGAACCTTGTACAGGCACGGTTACCGATGACACACCGCCAGAGGCAGTTTGTGAATTGGCAAGCAATGCTGCAAGCAAGGGCGTGGAGTTATAAAGCTGGACAACCAGTTTAGGAATGAACGCTCTACGGGTGACGTAGGTCAGCTCATTGTACTGACTGGTGCCGCTTGCTGGGATAATACCGCCACCAATAGGCATGATGTATTCCTTTTAAGCTAATTAACGAAGGCCAATGGGACGAGACTGGTTACCCTGTCTCAGTTCATTGAGTGCATTTGCCGCTGCCTCTCTTGCCGCTGCTGCTGGATTCTTCAAATACTTCTGAAAATCATTGACTTTAGAAGTAATCGGCTGATTGCTATAAGCCGGTGTTGGCTTGTCCGCTTGCTTCATCCAGTTGTAGTACTCAGCAGCCGACTCATGATTACTGATGCCCTTTTCAATCATCAATTTCTCGATGGCTTTGACATCATCATCTGATTCGGCAAGACGCTTTTCCTTGAGCGTATTTCTACGTTTCTCTAGCTCATTGCGAGCATCCTTTTCTTTCAATCGTGCCTCTAATTCGGCAATCTTTTGCTGCTGCGCAGCAATTGCAGAATTAGTGCGCTCTTCGATCTCAAGTTCAGGAACAGGAAGATCAGGGTGCGCTTGCTTTGTCAGCTTCAGAAACTCCTTTCGGGTTTTCGGATTCTCAGCCAAGGCTTTCGCCAAGGCGGCAAGTTCATCCCTTGCGTCAGGGGTAAGGTTTTCAAGCGACATAGTTTTCAGCCCTCAACTTCAATTAAATGACACGCTTGGTGTCACCAGGTTTACTAAGCGTCATACGGTTTTTTGAAACCTTTGACGAACCCGAAAGACCGCCAAATGGTTCATAGCGGGGTGGGTTATAAATCTGACCATTCTGCTGTTGATTATCGGTAGGCCGACGAATCGTTCCAGCTTTAGGCTTAAACAGTTCCATACGTTTCTCCTAAATAGGAAGGGGTGGGTTTTGAGTCCCAGGGGTTGGTGCCGCAGCCATTGCTCGCATCTCAGCCGACGCGCCTCCAGCCTGGGGCAGGGTTTGGATCATTTGCAAGATTTCAGCAGGCACTAACTCTTTGGCTTTGTAATCCATCTCGCCAAAAGCAGAACCTAGCTTGCCAATTGCCTCTTTAACCGCCTTTTGTTCTGGCGATCCATCAGGAAACTTTTGCATGGCACCCATGAGCATCCCCATGCCAAGCTGCACATCAATGCGGCCTTGCATCTCTTCGCCTTTCTTAGGCTCTGGGGTAGACATGGGAGATGACATGGGAGGCGAGGAAGCGCCAGAAAGGGCAGGCTTCTTCTCCATACCCTCTTCACCTTCGGTGCCTTCTTCTTCAACCTCAATTTCCATCGAGGCTTTACCGTCTTTGGCACCGCCACGAATGAGTTTCATCAGTTCTTCAGCGCTCACGCCCATAATATGTCCTTTCAGCGCGGTTTATACCACTTAACGACCGTCTGTCAAGCGATTAACGGCGTGATGGGCGAGCATAACGTAACATTTTGCGTTGCATCATGAGAATCGACCTCCGGCACGTTGATAACCCGTGCGATTCATCGTTGCACGGCCATAATTGAGTTGTGGGGTGCGATAAATCTGTTTTAACTCAGTTCTATCGACTTTTGGCTGGTCATTTTGGTAGGAAAAGCGGTCAGTACCGCCTCTTGTACCGCCTGTACCGCCATTCATGTTGGAATTACCGTTTGTCAGCATAAAAACTCCTATTGAGCAGGTGGCGCTGCGCCTTCAGGCGTAGGTTGCTGCTGTTTTTGCATTTCTTGTGCCGCTTCGTTCATTTGCTGCATCTTTCGGAGGTCTTCTTTAAGCAATTGCTTCATAGGAGGCTCCAAAATGTCAATCAAACGCTCTTTCGTGATCGCACCACGGTCTGCAAGCGCAAAAGCAAGACTCCTAAGGTCTTCAGTAAAGATGGGCGAGTTGCTATGCGCATCTACTTTGACCACAAAGTCCTTGGTGAACTGGTCTGCAATGAACTTATTGCCCGTATCGTCGGTATAAATACGATCCGAATACGTTTGCATCGCTTTCAAATACAGCGTTGCCATCTTTTCAAGCGCATCTTCGATGATTAACGCCCGTTTTTTAGCCCTTGAAGAGCCTAAACGGGCTAATTGCGACGCATGACCCGCACTTCTAACGCCTGATTCACCTCGACCTTGCAACACATTCACAATCCCTGAGGCTTCTTCAAACATTTGATCGATTTCTGCGATCTCACGGAACAAATCATTGGGTATCGACGGTGCTAATTGCTCTACTTTGGCATTAGGCATATCCGTAGACAGCAAACCACCCACGCGATTAAGCGCAAAGTTCTTCTCATCGAGCAAACCTGTAAAGCCAATCAAAGCTGTCGGTGGCGTAACTTGCTTAGAAAGCAGGTCAAGTATCTCTGTCATGCGTTTATTACGCATGTCTTGCAAGAAAACAAGCCTTGCAACCTCAGAAATACCCCAGTAATAGTCATATTGCGGGGTTGGGCAGAGCTGAATAAAAGGCAACTCCCCCTTTAAGAACATACTCTCACCTGGTCTGTCATAAATAATGACATTCGGGTCGGCAATCGTGACGCACTGGTAGTCATCAGTGTCATCGTTCCACACCCATAACTCAGTCATCTTGATCGTATCTTCAGCCACCCGTGCCTTGTACTGCTGCATACCAGCAATATTGAGGTTGACATTACCGTACATCGTTGGGTCAGTGGCCGACAAGATCAGACGCTGGATGCCATCAGGCACTTGATTCTGCTGGCTTTGGCCTAACTGCAAGCGAGCAAGCAGTGCATCACGGTTGGGGTGAGAGTAAAGCCTTGCATATAACTCGGAGCGTGTGATGTAGTAAATCTGAATCAACGCTTCTTGGCGATCTGTATAAGGCGTATCTTCTCGATACACACCAATACAGCGTGGATCAACCATGTAGGGGTGCAAGCCATTCTTCTGAATGAGCTTAATAAAGGTGGAGTTGTAGCAAAGCGCCCAATTCAAGGCCTGTGCAAACACCTGATCAGCATTGGAGTTCAACCAGTCATCGTTTAATGCGCCGGTAAGCGCAGGAATCTTGGTCTGTTCATGCGCATTGACGGAAGCGCCAAGCGAGATCGTAAAACGGGTGGTTTCTGCCGAGTAAAGAAAACTCGATAACTGATCGATGTGCGGGTAAATCTTGTTGTAGTAAGCCGGTGGGGCATCAAGCCCCGAACCAAAGAGATAGTAAGACCTTAATGAGTCGTAAGTACCTGTGCGTTCCTGGATGCTAACGGAGCATTTATCAACCAGGTCGTTGTAGAAATACTCACGTTGTACAGGATCGTCAGGGATTCTCATGTCGCTAGCTTCAAGTTTTCATGGTCGCGTATGACCACCGAGGGTTGCGGCTTGCGCAATGCTATACCACTTTCCTTCACGGCTGACAAGCCTCCCACGGTTTCACCTTTAATGGAATTGAGATTGTAGTTGCCTATTTGTGACGGATTACCCCATTGCACACCAAAAGGATTTTGCGGTTGTGCAGCCTGTTTATTGTTCAGCAAAGCATTGTTTTGATGATCACCTTCTCTAGCCGACTTAATGTCTGACATGCCGTAATCATTGGCTAATTCACGAAGCGTGCTATCAGCGTGTTTGGTCTTATCGGACTTCATACCAACGGGTTGCAAGAACACCATTTGCACATCCGCTGTGCAGCCATGAGGGCATTCAGGCTTATTGCTTTCAAAAAAGCCATGAGCAGGGCACTTGTAATCATGATAAACGGCCATGTTTTCTCCTTATCTGGGTATCTAGGTTATCGCGGTGGTAATCATCAGACTTAGGCTTTACGCCAATATTTAACTTGAACTGGTTGCCATCAAACTCAATCAGATTGCGACGCACCATGGCTTGCTTAGGTTTCTTGCGAAACTCTAAATACACATCGCGTCTAAATCGCATCACAGCCACATCGCCATTTGTCCATTGCTCATAAGCACGATTGACACGGCGTTGCACAAACTCAGTCAACGGATAGGTCTTGCGCTGGAACACATCTCTTAGATGATCTTCTGTTAAACCACAAAGCTCAGCAAAAAGACGAATGGAGATGCCACGCTTTTTATCGGCAAAAAACTTCTCCATGACTTCCATCATGGCTTCTTTACTGAGGCCCGACACCGAGTGCTTTCAAATAGTTGTTAATCTGCCGATCCATGATCGGTTCTTGAACAGGTGTTATCGCCTCTTCTTTCCTTGCCCTGGTCATACGCATTTGCATCAACCTTGGCATGAGCTGCTCAGCATAAGCCACGCAAGCAAGGGCTGTAGCAATCACCCGATCATCCTTATTGCGACCATAGGCGGCAATGGAACCTTGGTCGCGCACCACAGACTTCATTTCTTCTAGCAAGTCCATGGAGTAGACATTCATCATGCCGCGCTCAAAGTAATCCTTAAAGTAATTGAGCATTCGTTCTTTAGAAGAATGCGTGGTCAAGTAACCAAGCGAATTAGACACACCACCTAATGAGTCATT
>Ga0049081_10000417_pt1 | contig 16332 bp, 22 predicted proteins | sample GreLakmeER78MSRF_FD_66717 | JGI IMG/M metagenome (GOLD analysis project Ga0049081, IMG submission 66717) | Freshwater lentic microbial communities from great Laurentian Lakes, MI, USA - Great Lakes metaG ER78MSRF | ecosystem: Environmental > Aquatic > Freshwater > Lake | place: Great Lakes...
TATTACCTGTTGGTCCTGTATTACCTGTTGGTCCTGTCGTACCAGTGGCTCCTTGAGCTCCAGGGTGACCTGTTGCTCCTTGTGAACCTGTTGGTCCTGTTGGACCTGTTGTTCCTTGGGCTCCTGTATTACCTGTTGGTCCTGTATTACCTGTTGGTCCTGTCGTACCAGTGGCTCCTTGAGCTCCAGGGTGACCTGTTGCTCCTTGTGAACCTGTTGGTCCCGTTGGCCCTGTTGAACCCTGAGCACCTGTATTACCTGTTGGTCCTGTGTTACCTGTTGGCCCTGTTGGACCTGTGTTTCCTTGAGCACCAGGATGTCCTGTTGAACCTGTATTACCTTGTGCACCTGTTGGTCCTGTTGGTCCTATTCCTCCTTGTGAACCTGTTGGTCCTGTGGCTCCTGTGTTTCCTGTTGGTCCTGTTGCTCCTTGAGCTCCTGGATGTCCTGTGTTACCTTGAGTTCCTGTTGGTCCTGTTGGTCCTGTTGCTCCTTGAGCTCCTGGATGTCCTGTGTTACCTTGAGTTCCTGTTGGTCCTGTTGGTCCTGTCGCACCTTGAGCCCCTGTATGACCTTGGGCTCCTGTATTACCTTGTGCACCTGTATTACCTTGTGCACCTGTTGGTCCCAAACTACCTTGAGTTCCTGTTGGTCCTTGGGGACCTGTCGCTCCAATATCGCCTTGAGGTCCTTGAGCACCTTGAACATTTCCTGTGGCTCCTTGCGCTCCTTGAGTTGTATTATTAGGTCCTTGAGTACCTTGTGCACCTGTAGACCCTATTTCACCTACACTACCTTGAGCCCCTGTGCCCCCTTTAGCACCTTGACTCCCCAAAATACCAGTTGTTGGACCAACCCAATTTGCAGTTCCATTAATAACTTGAGTTCCGCCAACGGTTAAATTATCTTTAACGTTAAGAGTATTTCCAACAGAAATTATTTTGTTAGAAATATCAATGTAAAGTAGATTGGATTGAGAAGAAGTATTAAAATTTATCCTTGCACCTTGGGTCACCGTCAACGTAATTTCCCCTGCATTGTCAAACGATATGTTGGGTACAGATACTCTTGGGGTGATTACAATATTTTTAGCCATGAAAATGTATTTCTATTATGTTATAAATACAACTAAGATTCGTTATTTACCAAACAATTGTATTCGTTTTGTTTATAAAATTTATTATAATTTCCTCAACAATAAATATTAAGTCTTGTTTTAATGATTCTAAAGAAAAAGAACAGTCGGGTTTATACTGTTAATTTATTTGCCGATTTTATTTTATCCAAAATACCACAAACAGAAGATACGGTTATATCCATATCTGATTGTAAAAATTTTATAGTAATAAAAGGTCAAACCTCTCATAAAGAAATATTGGACATAAATTCAATATCTACCGAGTTTAATGAAAAATACAACCCAAAATTTCCAATATCCCATACAATAGACCTTATTGAGTACGGTATTAGATTACCCAAAGTAAAAGAGTTATCATTCACTTTACATAAATCCGAAAATTGTTCATACCATAAAACTCAAATTAGTAATTTTGTTGAGAGTGAAAACTCATATTCGTTTGAGTACCAACCAATTGAATTTAATGACGACCAATTGATAATAACTTCTGAATTTCCACATGGTCATTCTTTAAACCAAGGTAGATTAATATATCTTTATGGAAAACACATCTTTTATAGTATACCTTTAAATTATCCCGTATCTACCATATCATTTACTCTATCAACAGATAAAAACGAGGAAGGTGAAAATATTATTTCAGTTTATAACTCGTATAAAGAGTCTGATGATGAGATTCTACGTTCCGCGATTCTTGATGTATTTGATTTTGATATGTCATCAATTAATTCAGAAATGAAAAAAGTGGATTGGAGTATTGAACTCACAAATCCACTTGAAGAATATCCTTTCGTTAAGAAAAGAAATAAAGACTTTGTTATTTTTTAAACAATTCCAACTTTTTTACGGTGTTCTTTTATAATCTGAACCGCTTCGGTTAATTCGTTGTAGTTTCTATCAGGAGCATATAAGAATGATTTATAATTTTTACCATTCCCTTCAATAATTAATAAAGCTGGAATCATATCATTTTCAGTTATTTCACTGAAGGTATCATATTCGTCTTTATATTCATCAATATCTCTATCATAGAACTCAATACCCTCTTTGGTTAACATTTCTTTGAAGTCAACACAGAAGGGACAACCTTTCATTGTATAAACAATAACATTTAATTCTTTCATAACATTAATTTAGTTGGGAAAGAACCATGTCAGGTGACATAACACCAGCACGAGAGAATGTCTCTTTTCCTTCCTTAAATACTTTTATGGTTGGTACACCTCTAACACCCCACTCTGCCATCAAATCCATGTCATCTTCAATGTTGAATTTGTATACATTATATGATGGTGAGCCGTTAGATTCTTTGATTAATGATTCGTTAACCTTTTCTAAGTTAGATAACATTATCTTACATGGTCCACACCATGTGGCAAATAAATCAAGAACAAAGTTTTCATTACTTGTAATCTTTTGTTTTAATTCCTCACTTGTTAGTTGTTGTGTCATTTTTAAATTGTTTTAATAATTGTGATAAGAACATAAATAACTCAGTATTTTGTTCTACTTTATAATAAATAGTTAGATTAAATTTGGGCTCTGCGGATATTTGTGTTTTGTTTTCAATACATAAATAAAATCCTTGTTGGCTTCTGAAAATTACTTCTTCATGTTTGATTAATCCCTCTTTATTTGAAGATACTTTTTCATAAACCGTCATAAGTTTCTTTTTATTTAAAAACTTAAAAAATTCTCCTTCCAATTGATGACAAACGACTTCCGATAGAGCGCCTTCTTTGGATTCTAAATTTTGTATGTAATATGGTTTATTCATTATATCCAATTAAATATACTTTGGTGTATTCCTTCGATTCCTTTATACGTCCACCTCAACGTACCAAACTCGTCCCATTCTGAATCAGATTCTAATAGAGTTCCGTTTGCACATTTCTTGGTTAACTTAACAGTTTCAAACTTTTTATCTTTAACATAAGATAATACATGTTCATCTAATTTAAATAGAGGAGTTATCCAATGTTCGTCAAGTTTACTATTAAACCTACCCAAACTTTGTACTCTATTACTAACAACATAATTTCCATTGTTTGAAAGTTTGTATTCAATTGTTGCTCTATCATCAGCATTTGGAGAACCTTTTCTTAATGAAATGATTAAAGACGATGGTCTACCGATATATGTTTTCACACAATTTGACTGTAATGAACTCTCCTCATTATAGTTCGTTGAGCTATTAAGAACCACTGGATAATAATCACCTATTGGTTTCTCAATCAAATCGTACAAACATGTTGGATATATCCTATTGTAGTGACCTCTCTTGTAAAACTGTATCTTGTCGGTCCAATCCAAATGTTCTTCTCTGAAAAACTCCTTACTGTCCTCATCACTCATCCATTTCAAATCCTGTTCACCATATAATTTAAGTTCAGTATACATACGGATGTGGTCTATGAAAGTAAAGTAATCTAACACACCATCAAAATACACTCGTTTGAATAACCTAAAAACTCGTCTAAGTTCTTCTTTACTGATAACATTTACAAACTCAACAGGAACAGGCCTGTCAAAATTACTATGTTCACAGTTCAAAGTATTGATAATGAAATCTGGCTCTTGGTTTACCCAATCATCCCCAAACAATTTTTTAGCACACTCATAAAGTCCTATATTCAATGAAGAACATTTATGTAATGCGGTCTTTAGTTTTTTACCAGACAACCCTTTTTCCCCCATAAACGCATCAACCAATTTTTTGTCGCGTTTTTTTAACTCTTTTCTAATTTTTGGTCCAATTAATACTTTAGAATAAAGGTGAAAATTGTTTGGGTATTTTATTCCTTTATTATTTAAATAAAATCTAAATAATCTTTTTTCAAAATCTAACTTTTCAAAATCTTCTCTTTTGTCTATTTCAAAAATAAACTTAGAAATTGCCTCCATAGATATCTCATAATGTTTTGTCGTAAAAGTAGTAAGGAGGTTTCTGAGTTTCATCTTAAACGTATTGATTGGTTCAGAAATAAAAGAGTTTTTATTTATTTTTTTTGTTGCCTTTCTCTTTTTTTGAAAATTATGCAAATATCCTGTGTATACATCACCTGTTTTTGTATTCACAGTAATGTACTCAACATTTTTACTTGTTTTAAACCAACTATTCCCAACTCTTCTTTCTCTGAAACCCCAAAATAATTTCATAGAAACTTTATGTTCTTGTCTTTCAACAACAACCATGGCATAAGTTTTACAAACCTTGGTAAGAGGGTTTCCGTAATTTTCAATATATTTCTCGTCAGAATCAAAATTTTCTTTTTCTATCCAAACCAATCTTTCATTTCTTTTTTTTGGAGTTCGTTGTGGTTTTTCTTCAACATCTTCATCAATCCATGAAGGAGATTCTACCGTTAAAGGATTGGTTATTCTTGGGTGTGGGTATGACAATGCGGTTGAGTCGTGAAATGTCACACACTCATACTTCTCAAACTTAACTTTAAAAATTTCTTCTTTCATTTGTCAAATGTAATAAAAAAAAATGGGGAAATTTAATTCCCCATTTAAATTAACAATAAGATTCGGCTAGCTCCCAAAGATTAGTATTAATCTTATTGATGTTTTGGAAGTTTTTCAACTCCTTCATTGAGGTAAATCGTCCTTTTTTTGATTGGTATTTCAACCCACCACGAACAAACTTCTCTTGAATTACATTGAAGGTTTTCCAAACTGAGTTTCCTACATCTCCGTCTCTCTCAGGACGTAAGAAGTCCTCAACATTAATCTTAGGTAACGAACCTTTCTCCCAACGAATGAGAGCGGATTTGTTAACAAAATCAACCAATCTCTCTTCCTCAAGAAATGTTGTCTCCATCTTTCCAACTGACCTTTGAATTACAGGAAGTCTCTCTGCAAATTGGTCTGTGATTTCTCTCACCATTCCCATGTCAAACTTCATGTGTTTAACAGAAATAGAATCTGCAACTGATGTTGGAACTGTTAGTCCGTTAGAACAAACTAATCTGTGTAAACCAGAACTTACTGAGAATGCACTTAGACCGTTGTGTGAGTTTCTAATAACCGCTTCGATTAAAGAATCTCCTACGTTTGGTAAACCACCATTACGAAGACGTAATTCGTGTTGTGCGTATTGACCTGAACCAACCTGTTTGGCTGAATATACCTTCCAACCTTCTCTGTCGAAATTTTCAACGATTTCGATAGTTGGTACGAAAGTGTACTTTTGGGACATCTTTGGGGATGGAGATGTTGCGAATACTGACGGGGTAACTTGCTTGAGGGTTTCTATTGATAACATATCTGATTGATTTAGAATACAAAGATAATCTAAACGTTTCAGACTACCAAATTTAATTCAAACAATATTCACCAAATTTTGTCTGAACAAAAAGATGATTAACGGATTTTTCAATTTTTTTGGCTTTAGGCCTATTAATTTCAACACAAACATCAATAAGTTGGGGTTGGGTAAGGCTAACTTCCTCACCCTTCTCATAATTTTTTAAAGCAACTTCTTTGATTTTTTTATAAAACTCTTCCTCTTTGGTTTTTGGAACCAGATTCAATAAATCATTTGGATTTTCTCTGAAGAATTTGAGAATGCCATTCATGTATATTTCAACATCAACACTCATATGTTAAATTTTTGAAAGTTAAACAATTAGTCCTGTAAATCCCACATACCTCCACCCATGTCGGTACCCTTTTGTTTGATTGAATCGGGAACCTGAACATTATCACTTCCTTTTAAATTCAAGAAGTATAAATTAGGTAGTTCTGCAATACATGAAGGGATTGTTCTTAACCCTGGATTATTAATCAAGGCCAAGAATCTTAACTTAGGTAATTCACAAATAGATTCAGGAACACTATTAACACAATTATCTAATAGAATCATGTGTAAGTCTTTAAATCTTCCAATTTCTTCAGGTATGTTAATTGTTACGTTTGATTTTCCATCTCTATTCTGAATCTGGAATTCTTTAAGAGTGTCAGGTAAACTTCCAATTAAGTCTTCCAAACCGTATAAGGCAATAAATTTACCAATCGCGCCGTGACTGAAACTATCGATAACCAATTTCTCACCACCAACAGTCAACCCTTTTGCAAACTCAGGTTTAAAGAATGACTTAAGTTCTTGCATAGGACCATTAAGTAATTGAACCAAGTCTTGTTGACGGTCATCCTTATCCATAAACTGATTAGAAGGGAAATGGAATTGATAACGTGTTTTAGGTAATCCTGTACCTGGCGCAACGTCTGTGTCATTAGGATTGAATACTACGTATAATGGGCCGTCTTTGATGTATCTATCAAACCAAGAAGCCCCTGGTGCAGATGTACACCATCTTGTTTCTTGATTATTACCACCATAGAAACATGCAGCCTCTTTACCAACAACACCTTTATCTTTAATTTCAACAACTCTCCAATTTTCACCGTCATAAACTAATTTAGCTCCAGGGTGTACCTCAGCACTTTTTCTTTCTGCTTTAGTAGTTGAAGCCAAAGTTAAATCAAAATCTTTAACAGCGTCGTATAATGAATCAGGAGTCAACTTGTTAATATCTCTCATCTCCTTAGGTAATCTACCTTTGAATCTTTCGAATTTTTTTAAGTCATCGGTAACTTTATACAAGTCCTCCATGAACGTGTCCTTAACTTGTTTTACTTCTTTCTCATACCCATTATCACCAGGTTGTCTTTCTGTTTTTGGCATTAAGTAATTCTTAACTAACCATTGAACATAGCTACCAGCTTTAACTCTTGCCAAATCTTCTGAACTCGCAGTATCTAAATCAACATTGTTCATTCTGGTTGTTGGGTCAGCCTGTACAAGAGCCAAAAATTCATCCTTAGATAACTTTGGTTTTGTTTTCTTTCCCTCTTTATCTTGGCCAGGTTTTGTCAAAGCGTTAAACAACACTTCAAATCTTGACTGCTCAACTATTAACGACTTTAATAACGAAGTAAATTTCATCTATTCTTAATTTAATAATAAATATATTGCCAGAGCAAAAATAACTAATAATTCAATATAAGAAGTTCTTGAGCCATATTTTGTTTTACACCTTTTTTTGCCGCAGCAGCTTTTGCAAACTCTTTTTTCTCCCATCTAAACCTATTTTCAGGAAACCATTGATGTAATAAATCAAAATCGTAATAAGATAAACTAAATTTACCTTGTACATTATTTAGTACATTTGCCAATCTTTCATGGTCCGCTCTGTCAAAATCATGATTACTATAATAGTTCTCGGTCTTCCAATAAGGTGGGTCCAAATAGATATAAGTTGATGGTGAATCATATTTTTCAATAACCTCTTGAAAATCTAAGTTTTCAACGTGCGTTATTTTTGTAAAATGTTCAACCCATGCTGGTTTGCTCAACTTGTCTCTGAAGGCAAGATACTTTGAACGGTACTTACCCTTCAGGTCTATAAAATTAGATGTTTCAGGTTTACTTCCACTAAAAACTTGTGACAATACGTAAACATACTTTGCTGCCGTTACGTAATCATAAGGTTGTACGCTGAAGTTTTCTCCAAAAATTTCAGCCTGAAAGCTGATGAATTTTTCCCTAAACTCTGGTGGTGTATTATCAACTCCAACTTGTTGTACAGTAATCGCATCCATTGCTCGTTGTAATTCCGCAGGATTTTGTACACACTGAAAAAGATTGTAGTTTAGTGGGTTGAAGTCGTTGTAGACAACTCTTTTTAGATTTGGGTATCTTTCCAAATCCATGTTAAAAAAACACCAAAACATACCTGAAAAAGGTTCAACGTATGTTTCCATGTCTTCAAGATAGTACGGTACTATCCATTTTCCGATTTTTGATTTTCCTCCTATATAACTTATCATAGGACAAATATAGTAAAAAAAACAAGAAAGGCAAATCTACTTATAACAATTTTTATAAGGTCTACAAGATGCTTTCTGTGTGAACCCCATTTCTTTACATGGTGTAGATGTACAATACGATTTACTATATTTGCGAGGTTTCTTATACTTTTGTTGTTCCTTCTCATCAAGGTACATATAAAGAATTCTACGAATTTGTTCACTTAACATACTTATAATTATGTCTGAATGTCAAAAATGCAACCAAAAACCAACAAGTAAATTACAATATGCTACTATTGCATTAGGTTTGTATATGTTGGGTTCATCTATCTACGGTACAATTAAATTGTTTGAATTAATTATCAGTTTATTTAACTGATTCTCTATTAAATTTAACATTTAATTTTACATACATATCCCCGCCATTATATCCCTTATTTTTAAGTCTGAGGGGTCTTGAAGTGTCAAATATTTTTGGTGACTCCATTTTTAGTTCACCATCTGGATGTGGTATTAAGAAATTAAATTCTTTAACTTGTTCTAAGTTTAGAAACAAGTTGTATATTAAGTCGTTATTTATTTTTTCGAATCCATCTTTTGGTATAACTTCAATTTGTATAACTAAATCTCCATACTCTCCATTTTTAAAATCGCCAGCATTTTCAATTTTTAAATATTGGCCACTATCAATTCCTTTTGGTAAGATAATTCTAAGGTCGTGAGCTGCGGATTTTGTTCCCCTACCATCACAACCGTAACACTTATGAATCAAAGTGTAACCACGACCAGCACATGTTGGACATGCGGTTCTGATTTGTTGCATCATGAATCCAGTTCCGAATGACTTAATTTGAAATCCTTGTCCTCCACAGGTACCACAAACTTGTTGTTCCCCTCCACTACCGTTACAAACATTACAATGATTGTCTTTCATGTATTGGATACTTTTCTCTTCACCTTTATAAGATTCAATTGGAGTAATCTGAACTCTTACAACTTTATCAGGTGCGGATTTTCTTCTTTGTTGTTGGAACCCATTTCTACTACCAAACATTTGTGAGAACATGTCCTCATATGGTGTTCCTTCGAATGGGTTTTTATTTTTGTTGTCGTATTTTTCTTTTTTATCGGGGTTTCCCAAAGTTTCGTACGCCTCAGCAATTTCTTTAAATTTTTCCTCTCCATCAGGATTTCTGTCAGGATGGTATTGAGCCGCAAGTTTTCGGTATGATTTTTTTATTTCATCTATTGAAGCTTTCTCTTCAACTTCCAGTATTTTATAGTAATCTTTCATATATGGAGAACTACATTGTAGTATTATTTAAGAATAAGAAAAAGAAACGAATTATAAAGAAGTTTATAACGTTCTCCCGTGCTAAACAATTTTACGAAAAGTTAATCAAAGAATCAAACGAGGTCTTATTTGAAATAAGAGTCGAAGGTGGTAAAGAATGTAATTACGAAATTGGTATTGTTGAGATGAGTTCAAAACAACTTGTACCAGTTTATATGACCGATGAATTTGGTAGAAGCGTTAAAGTTAAATTGGATGAGGATGGTATGACTTTATTTAAAATTCAACCATATAAAAAAGAAGAAACCATTTACGACATTAAGGAAAGAAAAAAAATCACAATGTCTGATTTAATAAAAAGGTACATGAAAGGAGATGGTTTAAAAATGTTATCCGTATTGAATAACAAGGTTGTACTCCAAGAAGACGAAAAGATTCACCTCTTTACTTTAAAGTCTGAGAGTGAATCTTCAAGATTTATTGATTGTATGTCTCTTCACTTCTTTAAGATAAAAAGAGGTGATTGTTTGTTCGTTAAAGATTATTCAACCGCTCAAAGAAAATATCTATACTCTTTGTTGGAATCCAACGGTATCGATAAAAAAATTCTCTATAGAAAATTTACGACTTTGCCTCAGTCAAAATAAAATGGAACTCAGTTCCTGATATGTCTATTGAAAATTGTTTGTGATGTCTGTCCACTTCTCTGAAGTGATTAATCACACTGGTGTATTCTCCTTTTGGCAACTCAAAAACAATGGTTGCCTTTCCACTGAAAATTGTTTGACAAGATTCAGCAATCAACGCCAATTTTTCTAATTCCCCAAAATCAATACTTTTATCTTCTGCCATAGTGTTAGTTTTTTTGGTATAGGAAACAAGTCCTCCTTTTTAAACTTACTTATTTCTTTTATGTAAGATTGTTTAATCTGTTCAACTTGTCTGGCGTCTTTACGCTCCTCACTCTGAGTCCTCAGTAACTCCAACTGTACTTTGTCCTTCTTGCTCATAGTCCATTTCGGTTTCAGTATCATCTAAATTAACATCTAACTCAGGAGTATCATCCCCTTCATCAAAGTCAAAATATAGACCCTTAAGTTTATCCAAATCAGTTTTTTCAAACGTAGTTTTTAATTGTTCAACTGTTTGTTTGAACAATCTCTCCTTAAGTTCTTTTTCTTTATTTAATTTAATTATTTTGGCAATTTTAGTAAGTGTCTTTGAGACCTCGGCCTCATCTATTGGCGAAACAAATGAAACTCCTTTTGTATTTTGATTCTCTACCTCAAACCCAACTAATTGTCCTTCCTCAACAATACTTTTAGGTAGGGACCATTTTGCGGGAAACACCATATCAAAACTAAGATAGTTTTTCAACTTCCTAATTGAATGTATGTTTTCAACAAAAGGGGCTAATTCTTTATATAAACTCATGATGTGTAAAGGTATGTTATTATGTAACTTATTGATAATCCTAGAAATATAAGTTCCCTGTTACTATAAACCAATGGTTTTGGTTCTCTTTGTAACAGGGCACCTATAAACTTCGTGACATTTTTCAATGACACTAATATTGTAAAAACAAATATAAAAAAATATATTGTGTCAATATTATGCATCTTTTTCTGTCTTGTTGTGTTCAAGAACTTCTGCTCTAAATTTTTGAAGTAATGCTTTTAATTCTTGTGCAGATTTTCTTGCTCTTGTACCAGCACTTTTATTACCTTTGTAAAATTTAGCTGCGTCAACTGATAACAATTCAGTTAGTTCTTTAATTTTTTCTAATGTTTCCATTTGTAATATAATTTACGTTTATTGTTTATTCTCAAATATTAACTTTTTTTACTCTGGTGTAAATAGAATAAAGGTTTTTTTCTATTCTACATTTTTTTCCATCAACTTATACATCTCTGTAATCATATCTAAGTCAGATTTACTAAAAGGTTTAAACACATCAAATATTTCATCTAAAAAAACAGGAATGGATTCTTTAACACTTCTTTCAAGTTGATTGTAAAAGGTATCCATATAAAAAGATTTGAAATAATCTTTGTGGTCACCAGTTGAATTAATATTAATATTTTCTTTTTTGAAATTTTCAACTGTTTTATTCCAACACCATTCAAAGTGAAGGTTCTTATCTTCTGGGGTTAAAGATATTTTGGTCTCGGATGAACTACCTATTGGTTCACCCATATACGTGTCTACGATGATATGATTCAATGTTTTGAATATATCACCATATAGTTCTATTCGTTCATAAATCATGTTATGAACATTAAACCATATTACTACTTCGTCTGTTGGAATTGGTTTAGACATCCAATTAAAAAAATTCTCCATAGAGGCCATCTATGGAGAATATAATATAAAATCTTTAAATGTGAATTTTTACTGTGTCTTTCTATTGTATCCGATAAGATTTTTCATTTTCTCCATTTCTTCAGCAATAACTTTAGATTTTTTATCTTCAGTTGACTCAAGTTGGTTCATGATTTTTTGTGCTTTGTCAGTTGACCCTTTTCTGATACTTTTTAATGACCCCGCTTGTGTTTTACTTCCACCAACATCAACAGGTTGAGGTTGTCTTTTGTATGATACGTTCATTTGTTCAGCACCATATAAGTTTTCGTCAAAGTTCTTTTTGAATCTTTCTCCAACTTTTTCACTTCTCTTAGATACGTTACCTAAAGCCTTACCGTCTTTACCTGTAACAGCATTACCATTTTTAGAATCACCTTTCATTTGTTTTTCAATCATCTCATCGTCTGGTTTGATTTCATCATAAACAAGATTTGTCATACCAGGGTATGCAAATGCCTCAATATATTCTTCAACAGCATCTGATGGGTGATATTTCATTTCATTGTGTTCTTTCTCCATATCATAATTACTTTGAGGGAAATCGTCAGGGTTTTCTTCATACCCATTACCACCTGAGAACATATCTTTCATATAATCCTTCATTTTCTTAACAACATCTTTAGCGTAATCGTCATTCTCTTTTTTAGAACCATCTAACGCTTTCATAGTCTTTTTAAGACCTTCAGGTGATTTTTTACTAATATTTTCTTTCTCAGCATTGTCCTTAACCTTTTGTTCAATTACTATATTTTCAATCATATCGATTAATTCATCTTCAGTCAATCTTAAAGAACTTACACTCTCCTTAACACTTTTAAGTGTTAACGCCAAATTGACTTGTTTTAATAATTTAGAATCTGCCGCAGATAATTTTTTATCACCTTCTCCCTTTTTCATTAATTCTTTCTTCAAAGACTTTAATTTAGTTTGAGGAATTTTATCTCCTTCAGGTACTCCCAATTTCTTGTGAAGAGCTCCCTTATTCATCTTTGTTTTTTGAATCCACTTTTCTTCAGCTTCTTTTACGTTGAATTTTTTACCGTCAACTTCAAAAGAATCTTTTCCACTTTTTTTAGCGTCAGCTAAAGCACCTGTAAATGCATTTCCTTCTTCTGTTTCTGCCTCTTCCTCTAATCCTTTAGGAACTCTTATTCTGAATGGTTTTCCTCCATACATTTCTTTATATCTGTTGAAGAACTTTTCTCCGTGTTTTGGGTCAAACCAAGATTGTTTGTCACCGTACTTATCCATCAATGATGGAAAGTCTTCGAATTCTTCTTCATCATAATCAAAATCAAATTTACCTCTATATGGTCTATCAATATCATCGTACCATCCATGCTCATCATCAAATGATGCCATCATTCTTGGTCTACGACTAACATCCCATTGGTTGTCACCTAATCCTTTACCAACATAAGTTGGTTCTTGAGCAGATAATTCTTCGGCTTCTTCCTCTTCTTCTTCGTCACCTTCGTAGTCACCAGGAACTGATTTATCTTCCTCGTCGTCAAAGAAAAACCATTCCTCAACTTCTTCTTTGTGAGCTTTAGCTTGTCTTAACTTTTTGAAGTCGTCGGCAGTTATTTTACCTTTTGGCTCAGCAACATCAATTTTTTTCTGTTTACCGTGCAATTCTTCGTCAACCTCAATCTCAGTCCACTCTCCTTCGTGCATACCTTCTGAAAGCTGTTTAACTTTATTTTCAATTTCCTCATTCAAAATTCTGGAAACTAATTTATCAATATTGTTTTTAAAATTACTCATTGTTGATTATTTTTATAATAAATATCTTTATTTATTTCTTTTACTCCTCTTTTCGTATTCATGTTCTAAAATAGTTATGATTACGTTCTCACCTATATTTAGTTTTTTGGCAACTGATTTGATTGCCACTTTAACTGATTCGTTTTTACTGATTTTTACATTATTAATGTCTCCTTGGTTACAGTAAGGAAATTTAGTACATTTCTTTTTAATTTTTACGAATCCTCCACCAGGTATTTGAGTTTTTCTGCTAGGTCCCCAATCTTTCTTTTTAGTTGATTTAGCCCACATTGCAGGTGTTTCATATCCACCTACAGAACCTGAACCTGTTGCTTCTTTTGTTTCAACCTTTTCAACCTTTTCAACTTGTTCTTTAATTGGGTCAAGTCCGTCTATATCAATTTCATGCCCAACATTTCCTGTCATATAAAACGCTTTAGTTCTACCATTCTTTTCCCATAAAGCCTTAATTTTAATGTCTTCTTTTCTATCGTAAGTTTTAGCTTTATCTCCAACTTTAAAAGTATTTCCTTCGTTGTTGGTCGCCTTTTTAACTTCTTTTGCGGCTTTCATTGTCTTGCGTCTTTGTTCTTCTAACTTAGGGTTTTCACTTCTACTTCTTTCCCAAAACGCATCATCACCACCAAATACAGGACCCACAAATGCCCCTGATGAACCAGAACCTGTAGCTTCTTTAGTTTCGGATTTACGTAATTTGTTATAATACTCAGGGTCTTCGAATAAATGGTCCATAGCTATTTCTTTTGCTTTAACTCTACTCTTGGTATGTTCCATTTCAACTTTGATACCTTTATCTAATTCTAACTTCAAAGTTTTATACATGTCTTGTATATTACCTTTTGAAGTTGAATGTTTTTGTGCAAGGTCCATTAATGTTGAACCATCGGCAAGTCCTCCCTCTAAACTTTGTTCAGTAAATCCTTGTTTGTATTTCATATGGTCTCCCAATGTTGAAGCATTTAATGATATTGTTGAGAACGCTTTGTCTAAACTAGTTTTGAATACATCCTTAGAACTTTTCATTTTACGCGTTTTTTAATCTTGGTTCCCAATAACTTCTATTTACCCACATAAATTGGTAGAACTCACGGAACATTTTTAATGTGATATCTTTAACTTCTCCCTCAAGTTTTCCTCTTTTCATTTCTCTCTGTATCTTATCCATTAACTTGTCTTCGAATTGTTTAATTGTGTTATTGTCCATAAAAGACCTAATTTCTTTACGAATCATAACTTCAATCTCCTTTACCTCTGAACTTGTAAGTGCCATTATTTACCAATTAATAAAAATGTTGATGTTACAATTCCAGCAAAAGTTCCCAACTTCCATAAAAATGTTTTGGTTCTTTGTCCTTTCAATTCTTTGTGTAACTTATCGGTTAGTTCTTTTGATACTTGTAACTGTTCATCTTTCTTACCGATAATAAATTGATTGTTCTCATCTTTCTTTGTTAATAGATTGATGATTGTATCTTTTTGAATTTCTCTCTCCTCAACTTTTACAAGTTTAAGTTTCAATAAACCCATTTCTTCTTTAAGACCATCATATTTCAATAGGTCTTGGTATATTAATCTGGCAACCTTTACAGGTAAAATAACTTTTGTTGTATCCGTCTTAGTTTCCGTAACGTTCTGCGAAAAGCCTTTCAAGCTCAACATTACCAATAAGCTCAACACTAATAACTTTTTCATTTGTTTTTTCTTTAACTATAGTTAGGTTGTTATCAATATGATGAATTTCTTTTGTAATGGAATTTACATTCTCTTTTACACTCGAAACTTTTACATCTATTTCTTTGTTGACTGATTGTGCAGAATCAACTTGTACTTGAATACTTTCAATCTTTTCTTTATAGGATTTAACATCAGTCTTAATCCCATTTGTATTAAAGATATTCCAAGCGGCTAAAACTATTACTATGATTAGTAATATGTTTTGTTTGTTGTTATTTATAGTTTCTCTCATATTAAACTGGTGATTCTTTTGTTTTCTTTCTACTTGCCAAAACTTTACCCCATTTAGATTTAAACTTCTGATAATACTGTTGAAGTTTATTAATCATTGCAAGGAACTCGTCGTCCACTTTAATCATTTGTCCGTTAATATAAATTCCGCTGTCTTCACCAATTGTGAATATAAATTCAAGGTCTTCATCAATAAGTTTACCAGACCATTCAACGTTTTGTGGATACACATTTAAAGTGTTGAAGTCAACAAGGTCTGAAACCTCTTCAACAAACTCGTCCATTGTTTCTTGGAATGCAATCTTCTCGTCAGTGGTGATGTCTAATTCACTTCTGTCTTTACCATGAAGAGCCATGATTCCACCAGAAATTCTATATTTCTGTGTCTTATCTTTTGGTGATGGTTCTTCTCCATTTGCAATTTCAGTTTCTGCAGTGTCGTATTGAACATCTTGTTTCAATCTACTCTCAACATCTTTGGCAACATTTATTTGTCCTTCTTGTTCAAACAAAAATCTGGACTTCTTTAACAGAGATTTAATCTCGTCGTATCTTTCGTTATGCAAATTGTTCATTTTCTAAAAATTTAATAAAGGTGTCGAAATTGAATGATGGGTTTAAGTCTGTAAAGGAGGTGTCGTAATTACTTCTGGATGATATACCTTCGAAGTTTTTCATACCATCAACCTTTGTGTTATGACCTATACACGTCTTATCAATCTGAAGAGTTTCTGTTAGGTGATTACACAAATCAGCAGTTGATTTAACTTGCTCAGGAGTGTAAGGTTGCCAAAAGAAGAAATCTCTCCATTTTTTTTCGTATACCTGTTGATTATAAATACTTCCTTTCCAGTTAATATAATAGTTAGATAGTGGTTTCTTTTCCAACCACCCAAGGTTCTCTAATGATATGATGATTGAGTTTTTATTTATTACTTCGTCTACGAAATAATTGGTGTATGCT